>ERZ778496.281-NODE-281-length-56869-cov-11.135512_pt1 | contig 56869 bp, 50 predicted proteins | sample MGYA00433099_ERZ778496 | MGnify/ENA primary metagenome ERZ778496 (study PRJEB29527, sample SAMN07138962) | mouse gut metagenome | material: feces | host: mouse | place: China:Nanjing | collected 2016-01-25 ...
AAGCCTCCGCGGAGATCGTAACGGAAGAATTACGCCTGATCGAACGATTCTTCCTCCCGATCAAACGGATCGTGAAAGAAGGATTTTAGTGTAATATTATCCTTTCTTTCCTATGCGTTTATCACAGATGTCACGAGTGACAGAGTTCGCCGCAGACTATGTCATTCAACTTCTATTACAAATTCTTACAATTAAGATAGCTCCTTATGAAAAAATTTTATTTTATTACGCTTAGTTTTTGAAAAAACTTATTGTACCTTTGCCCTAATCACTCAATAAAGGTATAACCATGACAACTAAGTTCTTGCTCTCATCCGATGACAATACTCGCAGTGGCCTTCTGAAAAAGAAGATCATACATTATTATATGGCCAATGGAGACGCTACTATAGCGGAGGTATGTAAAGAAATGAATCTCAGTATCCCCACCGTCACTAAGCTAATTAGCGAATTACAAGAGGACGGTTATATACTCGACTTTGGAAAACAAGAGACTAGCGGAGGGCGTAAACCTAGTATTTACGGGCTCAATCCCGTATCCGGCTATTTTGTGGGCGTAGATATACTGAAAGATCAACTGAATCTAGCCATATTAGATTTTAAAGGAGATAAGATCCGCATTGAGCAGAATATCCCTTATACACTCGAAAACACACCAGCCGCTTTAGACCATCTTTGCGAATGTATCAATGAATTTATAAACTCGTTGCCGATCCCAAGGGAAAAGATATTAAGCATTGGCATTAATATATCCGGACGGGTAAATCCTTTCGCCGGATATAGCTATAGCATTTTTTACTTTGAGGAGAAGCCCTTGTCTCAAATCCTTGAGGAAAAACTACATATAAAGATCTATATAGAGAATGACACCCGTTCCATGGCTTACGGCGAATATCTTCAAGGAGTCGTAAAAGGAGAAAAAAATATCCTATTCATCAATATATCTTGGGGATTAGGTATCGGTATCATCATAGACGGCAAGGTTTATTTCGGGAAATCAGGCTTCTCCGGAGAATTTGGGCACTTCAGCTTCTTCGAGAATGAGATTCTTTGCCATTGCGGTAAAAAAGGATGCCTCGAGACTGGAGCTTCCGGTTCTGCCCTATACCGTACCCTCCTTGAGCGGTATAAAGAGGGTAGCAACACCATATTGGCCAGTAAAATCGATGCCGGGGAATACATCGGGCTCTCTGACTTGATCGACGCTATTCAGAAAGAGGATATGCTATCTATTGAGATACTGGAGGAGATCGGTTTTAATCTAGGAAAAGGAATAGCTGGATTGATGAACATTTTCAATCCGGAACTAGTCGTATTGGGCGGCCCCTTGTCGCAGACAGGAGAATATTTAAGCCTACCTATTAAAAGTGCCGTCAGGAAGTACTCTTTAAACTTGGTAACCCGTGATACTCAGATCAAAGTATCCAAATTAGGTGAAAGAGCGGGTATATTAGGAGCCTGCCTGCTATCTCGATCTAAAATTCTAGGTATGATTTAATATGTATTTCAAAGGAATTAAATAAAAAACAAATAACTATTTCATTTTCTTGACAAAACATCATCATATTATTAAAATATTTTATTTATATTTGCAACATAATTAAAACTAGAGGTTAAAACTCATAAAATAACGCAGATATGGATAAAATTAAAGGATTGATCGATGCTCCTTTTACTCCGTTCTACGAGAACGGAGAAGTTAATTACGAGCCCATTGAAGATTATGCGAAACTTCTTGTGAAAAACGGACTGAAAGGCGTATTCATCAATGGTTCTTCCGGAGAAGGCTATATGCTGACAGAGGAGGAACGCATGAAACTGGCCGAAAAATGGATAGAAGTAGCTCCGGAAGGCTTTAAGGTAATCGTGCACGTAGGTAGCACATGCGTTAAGTCTAGCCGTAATTTGGCGGAACACGCCCAGAAGATCGGCGCTTGGGGTATCGGCGCAATGGCTACCCCTTTCCCTCGTATCGGTCGAATTGAGGAGTTGGTAAAGTACTGCGAGGAAATCGCTTGCGGTGCTCCTGCCTTGCCATTTTACTACTATCATATCCCTGCATTTAACAACGCTTTCCTTCCTATGCTGGATTTCTTAAAGGCAGCGGACGGACGTATCCCTAATCTCGCCGGTATCAAATATACGTACGAGAGCTTATATGAGTATAATCAATGCCGTTTGTATAAAAACGGTAAGTTCGACATGTTACACGGACAGGATGAGACGATTCTTCCTTGTCTTGCGATGGGTGGAGCACAAGGAGGTATCGGTGGCACCACAAACTATAACGGAAAAGAATTAACCGGCATCTTAGAGGCTTGGGCAGCTGGCGACCTAGAGACAGCTCGTGAGAAACAAAACTTCTCTCAAGAGGTTATCAACGTGATCTGCAATTACCGTGGCAATATCGTCGGAGGAAAACGTATCATGAAATTGATCGGATTGGATCTCGGTAAGAACCGTACCCCGTTCCGGAATATGACGGACGAAGAAGAGGCCGCTATGAAAGCGGAATTAGAGGCTATCAATTTCTTTGAAAGATGTAATAAATTCTAAGATATGGCAGCGTTTGACAACTTATCTAATCCATCGGAATATCTAGCTTATTGGGGTAAGACCTATCGGAATGAGCTTCTTACCAATATTCTTCCATTTTGGATGAAATATGGACTGGACAAAGAGAACGGCGGTTATTTTACTTGCGTAGACCGGGACGGCTCCTTGATGGACTCCACAAAATCCGTTTGGTTTCAAGGGCGATTTGCCTTTATCCTGGCCTATGCCTATAATCACGTCGAGAAGAACGAGGAATGGCTGAAAGCCTGTAAAAACGGTATCGATTTCATTGAGAAACATTGTTTTGATACGGATGGACGCATGTTCTTCGAGGTGACAGCGACCGGTGTTCCGGTACGTAAACGCCGTTACGTATTCTCCGAAACTTTCGCAGCGATCGCCATGGCCCACTACTCATTGGCATCGGGCGATAAAAGCTATGCCGAGAAGGCCGTGAATTTATTCAAGCAAGTATTATACTATAAAAATACCCCAGGATTATTGGAGCCCAAATTTCGTGAAGGTCTCGTGTCGAAAGGCCATTCTTTCTGCATGATACTGATCGATACGGCGGCACGCATTCGTGAGGCCATAAACGACCCCATACTTACACGACAAATCGATGATTCCATAGCCGAACTACGCCATGATTTCATGCATCCCGAATTCAAGGCTATCTTGGAGACAGTAGGGCCCAACGGTGAGTTTATCGACTCTATCGCCGGACGTACCATCAACCCCGGCCACTCCATCGAGACCGCATGGTTTATCTTGGAAGAGGCCAAATATCGAGGATGGGACCCTCAACTGAAAGAGATGGGTCTACAAATCCTCAACTGGTCTTGGGACTGGGGCTGGGATAAGACATACGGCGGAATCAACTATTTCAAGGATTGCAAAAATTTCCCTCCCCAAGAGTATTGGCACGACATGAAGTTCTGGTGGCCACAGTGCGAAGCAGTTATCGCTACACTTTACGCCTACCAAGCGACTGGCGACGCCAAATATCTCGAAATGCACAAACTAATAAACGATTACACATTTAATCATCTCCCCGACAAAGAATATGGGGAATGGTATGGCTACCTACACTTCGATGGTAGTCTCTCTCAACCTGCCAAAGGCAATCTATTCAAAGGCCCGTTCCACATTCCTAGAATGCTTCTCAAATGCAGTTTGCTCTGCGATGAAATTCTTTCTAAATAACTTTATCTAAAATACTGAAAATTGGTCAATTGACATCAGGAATCACAATCGTGGTTCCTGATGTTCTAAGGCTTTGTTTTCCTTATTTATTTTACTGTATCAAATGAAAAATAAGAAATTATATCCTTGGATCGTAGTCGGTTTACTATGGGTTGTCGCCTTACTGAACTATATGGATCGCCAGATGCTATCCACCATGAAATCAGCCATGATGGTGGATATCGTGGAACTAGAGTCTGCGGCAAACTTCGGACGTTTAATGGCAGTCTTCCTCTGGATATACGGATTCATGAGTCCTGTAGCCGGTATGATAGCAGACAGGATGAACAGGAAATGGTTAATCGTGGGTAGCTTGTTTGTCTGGTCCTTTGTTACTTTGATGATGGGATATTGTACAGATTTCAATCAGATCTATTATTTACGTGCCTTGATGGGTGTCAGTGAGGCCCTGTATATTCCCGCCGGGTTATCGCTTATCACAGACTATCATCAAGAGAAAACACGGTCATTAGCCGTAGGTATCCATATGACAGGCCTATATGTAGGCCAAGCCTTGGGAGGATTCGGAGCTACGGTGGCCAGCGTTTATACGTGGGAAACAACGTTCCATTGGTTTGGTATCATCGGCATCGCTTATAGCTTGGTCTTAATTATCTTCTTACACGATAAAAAAGATCATGTAGCACAAGCCGTAAAAGTGGAAAATCATCCGAAAGAGAATCCTATTTCCGGGGCATTTAAAGGATTGGGGATGTTATTCACGAACATTGCTTTCTGGATCATTCTTCTTTATTTCGCAACGCCAAGCTTACCAGGTTGGGCGACAAAGAACTGGCTCCCTACCCTATTCGCTGAGAATCTCTCGTTGGACATGTCTGAAGCTGGTCCGTTATCGACATTCACGATCGCTATCTCTTCCTTTATAGGGGTAATCGCCGGAGGCATCTTATCCGATAAATGGATTCAGCGAAATGTCCGGGGACGTGTTTATACAGGTGCCATCGGTTTGGCTTTAACGATACCCTCCCTCCTATTGCTGGGATTCGGGCACAATTTCGCAATGATTATCGGCGGTGGCCTGTGCTTCGGTATCGGTTTCGGTATCTTCGACGCCAATAATATGCCGATCCTTTGCCAATTCATCCCTTCCCATTACCGAGCGACAGCTTATGGAATCATGAATATGACCGGTGTATTCGCCGGAGCTGCCATCACGGATATATTAGGAAAATCTACCGACGCTGGTAATCTTGGCCATGACTTCGCCATGCTAGCCGGATTGGTACTCATCGCACTTCTAATCCAAGTGATCTTCTTACGTCCGAAAGTCGCTAACATGACCGACGAATGCTAATCAATCTCATCCAATAAACTAAATAAAAAACAAAAAGCAATTCATCATGAAGAAGAATCTACTGCTCTTAATGCTTGCGCTCCTACTCCCGGCATTTATGTACGGACAAGAGCAGACAGTCTCCGGAACAGTGCAGGATACCTATAACATGGGTGTCCCCGGTGCGTCTATCGTTGAAAAAGGCACGACAAATGGAACGATTACCGATTTCGACGGTAATTACACTCTCATCGTATCCAACAAAAACGCCACATTAGTATTTTCTTTCATTGGATACAAGACACAAGAAATTCCAGTAGCTGGAAAAACCAAAGTAGACGTGATCCTACAAGAAAACGCCGAACAGCTAGACGAAGTAGTGGTAACCGGTTACGGTAGCTCACAAAAGAGAGCGACCTTGACAACCTCTATCTCTAAATTGGATAACGCCGTATTAGAAAATGCGGCTATGGCCAATGCCGGACAATCCTTACAAGGTACGGTTTCCGGTTTACGCGTAGTAAATACTACAGGAAAGCCGGGTGCCGACCCCAACATCGTACTCCGTGGAGGAGCCACATTGACAGGAAAGGATAACGGTGCGCTAGTTGTAGTAGACGGTATCGTACGTAGCTCTTTAGCCGATGTAAACCCTGCGGATATCGAGTCTATCCAAGTTTTAAAAGATGCGGCCTCAACCGCCATCTATGGTGCTCGTGCAAATGGAGGTGTTATTTTGGTAACTACGAAAAGAGGTAAAGAAGGAGCAGCACAAGTTACATATAAATTCAAAGGTGGAGCTAACTTCTCCCGTTACGGATACGATTTCCTAAATGCGGAAGACTATATTTACTACAATCGTTTGGGGTACAAGAGAACCGGACGTAGCGGTATCGACAATCAGGCCGGTTATGGAATCGGAAATAATTTATATGATATCCATTATTTAAATGATGATACCCGCCATTTGACAAATGAAGGTTGGTCTTCCATGACAGATCCATATGATGAATCTCAAACGATCTTATTCAAGGATCATTCCGGAAAGGCTAAAGAGGCTACATTCAAAGACCCCTCCTTCACACAAGACCATTATCTAAGTTTCACCGGAGGCAATGACAAAGGAGCCTTCGCCGCCAGTTTAGGATATTACAAAGAGGATGGTATGGTACGTGGTACTAGCTATGAGCGTTTCTCGGGTACTTTAAACGGATCTTATAAGGTATTACCTTTCTTGACCATAAATGGAGGAGTTACATACACTTGGTCTCGTTCACCAGAATTATGGGCATCCGGATTAAGTAACGCTTCCGTATTCTATCGCACATTAAGTCAACGTCCTACTTGGAATCCGTGGAATGAAGATGGCTCTCCAGCCAGCGGTATTGGTACCGCCGATGGTAATCCCCAATACTATTTAGATAAGATGACACAAACGAATGGAACCCGTCGTAATACCTATAACATGGGATTCACGGCCGATTTGATCCCAAAGAAATTGATATTGAACGGTAATGCATCACTCTACCACGTAGATGGCCAGCAGGAAAGATTCAACAAAGCTTATCAATTCCAGACAGCAGTCAACCCAAATACAGTACGTGAGGCTTACGCTAAAGTTACCAAGTCGAATCAACAACAATTGAACGCAACATTGACTTATACAGACACATTCAACGAGAAGCATAATCTAGAAGCTATGGTTGGTGGTGAGTATTTCAATTATCACTACTTCCTGTTTGAGGCTACAACTCAAAATTCGCCGTCAGATGATATCCCGACTCTAAATGCAGGTAGTAATCGTACCAAGACAACCTCCAAGAAAGAAGGTTATCGCATTCTTTCTGGATTTGCCCGTGTAAACTATAATTACGACTATCGTTATTTACTCTCTGTCGTAGCTCGTTACGACGGAATTTCTAAACTGAGCGACAACCGTTGGGGTTTCTTCCCCGGTATATCTGCAGGTTGGAATATACATGAAGAGGCATTCTTCAAAGAATCCAATTTAGCTAATATTGTAAACAACTTGAAACCTCGCTTGAGCTGGGGTGTTAACGGTAATGTAAACGGATTGGGTTATTATGATGTATATGGTACATACGCACAGGTAGATAAGAACTACGACAGCGGCGTAGGTTTCTATAACAACAAGTTAATCAACGGTGGATTGAAATGGGAACAGAGTCAGTCGTTCGAGGCTGGTTTGGATATAGGTTTCTTCAACAACCGCTTAAGCTTTATATTGGATTATTATAACCGTACCACCAAGAACTTGCTGACAGATCTGGATTTACCTCTTTACACAGGCTATAGCTCTATTAAAACCAATTTCGGAACTTTACGTAACCAAGGTTTCGAGATGGAAGTAAAAGGACATATCTTAGAAAATGTAAAAGGATGGAGCTGGGAATTAACAGCCAACTTATCTACCGTAGCCAATAAGGTCGTTAAATTGCCAGCGAATGGAAACGATAAAAACCGACAAGGCGGTCAACTGGTATGGGATCCGAAACAAGGTAAGGAAGTATGGGTAGGTGGCCTACAAGAAGGTGGAAAACTCGGCGATATGTTCGGCTATAAACAAGACCATATCTTCAAGGACTGGAATGACGTAAAAGCAAACGCAAATAACCGCTATGATGCGGTAGGCGAACTATACGGACCAGCCGCTTACGCCGCATTAGCTGATAAGACAGGCAAACAACAGATCGAGCCGGGCGATGTATGCTGGGCTGACTTAAATGGTGATGGTGTTATCAACACATTAGACCGCATAAAAGTAGGTAATATGTTCCCAAATGTCACCGGAGGTTTCTCTACGACGATCAGTTGGAAAGATTTATCCTTATACGCACGTTTCGATTATGCCTTAGGCCATACTTTATATAATGACTTAGCGGCACGTTCTTTAGGTCAATATCAAGGTTCATTCAACATCATCGACATGGTAAAACAAACCTGGTCCGAGACTAATACAGATACGGACTTACCTAAATTTTACTATGCGGATCAGTTGAGTAAGAAAAATATCACCCGTTCCAATAACGCAGGAGCAAATACGGATAATAACAGTTCCCGTTTCTACGAGAAAGCGGACTATCTGGCTTGCCGTGAGATCACGTTGACTTGGACCTTACCAAAAAGATGGACAAGCAAGGCCTATATGCAAAACGCCTCAATCTACGTAACGGGACAGAACTTATTTTACGTAACCGGTTATACAGGTACCTCACCAGAACCGGCATTAATAAAATACCAAGATTCTTCTAACGGTACCGCCAATATGGGTGTTGACGATGGCCGTTATCCAACTCCGAGAACCGTATTATTAGGAGTCTCCGTAACATTTTAATGATTTATCAACTAGTAAACAGATATTATGAAAAAAATATTTTTAACACTTATAACAGCTGCCGCATCCCTTTCATTTACGAGTTGCGATTCGCTAGACATAGATTCGGTAAGCACAATTACCGATGCGGGTTACTGGAAATCGGCGGACCAAATTAAAGCTTTCAATACAGGCTTACATGGGTTGACCCGTAAGTACTCCTATAATATGTTTATGTTAGGAGAGCCTAGAGCTGACATTTATGGTGATATACCATTCGGCGGTGAGGCAACCCAAGGTGTTGAGCGTTTACCTTACAACACGATCAACGCAGAGTTTACAGGTATTTCCAATTTCGGGAACTTATATACGGTCATCAATCAGATCAATCTGATGATCTATAAGGTCAAGGATACAGACTTGGTAGACGAGTCAACCCGTAACTATTACCTAGGGGAAGCCTACGGTTTGCGTGCGTTCTTATATTTCCATTTATTACGCTCATGGGGTGATGTGATCATCACGACTGAACCTACACTTGGTGACCAAATAGATATGAATAATCTGGCGAAAGCCGCATCTCCCGCATCTGAGGTATTGGATCAGATCAAAAAGGATATAGAAAGTTCCGAGAACGCTTTTGGAAACGACTACTCCTATAAATACGGCAAATATTACTGGTCCAAAGCCGCTACGCAAATGCTGAAAGGCGAAGTCTATATGTGGAGTGGTAGCCAAATGGGTGGCAGCAACGGTGATTACACGACAGCTAAGGCTGCCCTAGAATCCGTAAAGCAAAATGCGGAGGTATCATTAGAGTCCGAGTTCACACGGGTCTTCGCTTATGATAATAAATTGAACAAAGAGATCATCTTCGCCTATCACAGCGGACAAGACGATGACTTCTTGATGTGGGAAGGTTACAACTGGCGTAATAATATGGTTCCCCAAAAAGAATACATGGCAAACTACTGTACCGAAGATGGAACTCCTTACTTGAAAGTTCCTGGATTTAACCTAAACGGTTTGATCCGTTATCAAGTCAACTATGATTTCTATTGGAAAGTTTATCGGGATGGAGATACTCGTAAGGAAGGCACTCTATCACCCATCTACAAGCAATTAGAAAATGGGACTACGGAATATGTCGCTCCTATCGCTTATAAATTCAGAGGAATGACTTTAGCCGGAGGTGACGAACGTCAATGGTACGATGACTATCCTATTTATCGTTATGCAGATTGTTTGTTGCTACTGGCTCAAGCCAAAGCTTTCTTGGGTGAAGATATATCTTCCGAAATCAACGCAATCCGTGAACGTGCTTATGGCAGTGAATATTTCAATGCGCATAAGAGTGAATTGGCTTATCCGAACGATAAGGGAACTTTCTATACAGACAATCAATACATGGTCGGTGATGACAAGGGAGCCATTGAAACTGTCCTAAAAGAACGTCTACGTGAGTTCGTATTCGAAGGGAAACGTTGGTATGACCTTCGTTGCGCCGGAACAGACTATGTATTAAAGTACACAAAAGCACAAAAAGAGCGTTTGTTGTGGCCTATCAATGAAAGTGTTTTAACAAACAACACCGCATTGAAACAGACTCCCGGATACTAATCGTACATAGGTTTAAGGCGATTGGATATAACTCGGTTTTTGGAAAGAATTCCAAAGGGGCTTTGCTCATATGAATGAATATCGTTACCTTTGGAATTCACATATCTATTAATTTCAACCTACAAAAAAACATCATGAAAAAAACTTTCTTGTATTTCTGCATTCTTTTCATCGTACAAACGGCTTTTGCGGCAGACAGTCTTTATGTGCGAGAGCAACAAATCCCCATCTTGATAGACCGGATCGATAATGTACTTTATGAGATGCGGATACCGGCCCAAAAAGGGGATGTATTGAACGAGATCACGATACAGATCGGAGACAATGTCGACCTATCGGACATCCAAGCGATCCGTCTATTCTATAGCGGCGTGGAGGCCCCTTCCCGCCAAGGGGAACATTTCAGCCCTGTCGCATACATATCCAGCCACAAGCCGGGAGATACCCGTAAGGCGCTTGAATCTTATTCCGTACGGCAAGATGAAGTCAGCACCCCCTTATCACGCACCGTAAAACTAACCTCCAAGCAACCGATGCTTAAAGGTATCAATTTCTTCTGGGTAAGTATCCAGATGAAGCCAGAGACTTCCCTATTGACAAAAGTAGCGACTACAATGCCCAGCGCCCAGATCAACAACAAACCAATCGACATCACTTGGAAAGGAAAGATAGACGAACGCCATGTGGGTATGGGCGTACGTCAAGCCGGAGATGACGGATCAGCGGCCTTCCGTATCCCAGGATTAGTGACAACGAATAACGGGACTCTGCTTGGAGTCTACGATATTCGTTATAACAGCAGCGTGGACCTGCAAGAGAAAATTGATATCGGCGTCAGCCGCAGCACCGATAAGGGACAAACTTGGGAACCGATGCGAGTAGCTATGACTTTCCAGCAAACGGATGGCTTGCCTCACGGACAAAACGGCGTAGGAGACCCATCGATCTTGGTAGACGAAAAGACCAATACGATTTGGGTAGTAGCCGCATGGACGCATGGTATGGGTAACGAACGGGCTTGGTGGAACTCCATGCCGGGAATGACACCGGACGAGACCGCCCAACTTATGCTCGTGAAAAGCGAAGACGACGGCAAGACGTGGAGCGAACCTATCAACATCACGTCTCAAGTAAAAGACCCGTCTTGGTATTTCTTATTGCAAGGACCGGGACGAGGTATCACGATGCAAGACGGTACCTTAGTCTTTCCCATCCAGTTTATCGACGCTACCCGTGTGCCCAACGCCGGTATCATGTACAGCAAAGACCGCGGGAAAACATGGCACCTACACAACTTCGCCCGCACGAATACAACTGAGGCGCAAGTTGCCGAGGTGGAACCGGGTGTATTGATGCTAAATATGCGCGATAACCGAGGCGGTAGCCGTGCCGTAGCCACAACAAAAGATTTAGGCAAGACATGGACGGAGCATCCTTCCAGCCGCAGTGCCTTACAGGAACCCGTTTGTATGGCCAGCCTGATCAAGGTAAACGCTAAAGATAACATCACAGGCAAGGATCTTTTACTTTTCTCCAACCCGAACACGACGAAAGGACGTAATCATATCACGATCAAGGCGAGTCTGGACGGCGGACTTACTTGGCCTACGAAGCATCAAGTCTTATTGGACGAGGGTGAGGGCTGGGGATATTCTTGTCTCTCCATGATCGATAAGGAAACGGTAGGAATCTTCTATGAGTCGAGCGTGGCGCATATGACCTTCCAAGCCGTCAAATTACAGGATCTCATTCATCAATAATTTAAGTATATGCGATATATACTGCATTTTGCAATTGTTTTAAGTTTCTTGTATTCCGGGCCATTAAAGGCCCGGAATCCTGTTTTATTGCCCATGCCCCAAAAATACGTCCGGACAAACGCTTCGTTCCATCCGAAGGAAATAGCAGTTTCTTCCGAAGGGAAACTCTGTTCTATACTAATGAAATTCCTAGGGGAGCTTCCGGTAAGCGTCCAACCAGACAGCCGATATAAGATAGAGGTTTCCTTGGTTGACAAATTGGACGGAGTCCCCCTCAACTCCGAGGAGGCTTATCAACTAAGCGTCTCTTCCCGGGGCATAACCATCCGGGCAGTGTCCGAGCAAGGGGCTTATTGGGCGATACAGAGCTTACGCCAACTGACCGAGCGACGAGGAAACCAATATTCCATCCAAGGTTGCGAGATCACCGACTGGCCTGCTTTCCGCATACGAGGATTCATGCAAGACGTAGGGCGGAGCTATATCTCCATGGAAGAACTGAAACGGGAGATCGAGGTACTTTCCCGCTACAAGATGAACGTATTTCATTGGCATCTCACGGAGAACCAAGCTTGGCGTCTGGAGAGCAAGATCTTTCCGATGCTGAACGACAGCTGCAATATGAGCCGTATGCCCGGAAAATATTACACGATCGAGGACGCAAAGGAGCTGGTTCGCTTTTGCAAGGAGCATAACGTACTATTGATCCCGGAGATCGATATGCCGGGGCATAGCGACGCTTTCATCCGGGCGTTCCGTCATGATATGCAGAGCAAGGAGGGTATGGCGATCTTAAAACTATTGATGGACGAGGTTTGCGAGGTATTCGAGGAGGTTCCTTACTTACATATCGGGACGGACGAGGTAAAGTTTACCAATCCGAAGTTCGTACCCGAGATGGTCGCTTATATCCGTGCGAAAGGGAAACAAGTGATCTCTTGGAACCCGGGATGGAAGTACAAGCCGGGTGAGATCGACATGGAGCAAATGTGGAGTTACCGGGGAAAAGCGCGACCGGGCATTCCCGCGATCGACTCCCGTTTCCATTATATCAACCATTTTGATACGTTCGCCGACTTGATCGGCCTATACACCAGCCGTATTTACAATGAACCGCAAGGAAGCCATGATTTGGCGGGTACGATCCTTGCCGTATGGCACGACCGGGTCGTACAGCCGGAGGACAAATTGATCCGGGAGAATAATTTGTATCCGAATCTATTAGCGATCGCCGAACGTTCTTGGTTGGGCGGTGGCTATCAATATTTCGATAAGAACGGAACGATGCTGCCTATCGATCCCGATAACGAGGAGCATAAGGCATTTGTCGATTTTGAGCGACGGATGTTATGGCATAAAGAACATCATTTCCAAGGATACCCGTTCGCCTACGTCAAGCAAACCAACGTGAGATGGCGTATCACCGACCCTTTCCCGAATGATGGGGAACTGACCCGCTCTTTCCCTCCGGAAAAGGCGCTTCAGACGCAATATACCTATGAAGGGAAAAGCTACGGCACGCACGACGCCATCGGTGCCGGAATCTACCTGCGCCATGTCTGGGGACCGCTGGTTCCCGGTGCCTATAAAGACCCGCAACCGAATCATACCGCTTACGCATGGACTTGGATCTATTCGCCCAAGGCGCAAGAGGTAGGTACGTGGATCGAATTTCAAAATTATAGCCGTTCTGAAATGGATCTACCTCCAATGCAAGGAAAATGGGATTATAAAGAAAGCCGTATCTGGGTAAATGATCAAGAGATAACGCCCCCCGTATGGACCGCTACCCACCGGGAGAAGTCCAATGAGATCCCACTGGGGAACGAGAACTGCGTAAACCGTAAACCAACCCCGGTCCATCTGGAAAAAGGCTGGAACAAGGTGTTGATGAAGCTTCCGGTCGGTACGTTCAATACCCCCGAGGTCCGTCTGGTGAAATGGATGTTTACGTTCGTTTGCGTCACCCCGGATGGAGAGAAAGCGGTGGAAGGACTGGTTTACTCTCCGGATAAACAACTTAAATAACGTCTAATTCGGTTGAATGAAATGAGAAAAATAATAGGAATCTTATCCATCTTCCTCGCTTTCGCATTTATGAGCCAAGCGCAAAAGATCAAGGTGGCTTGCGTAGGTAATAGCGTGACCTACGGCTACGGAATCAAGAACAGGGAAACAAACTGCTACCCGGCCCAATTGCAACAGATGCTTGGAGATGCCTACGAAGTGGAGAACTTCGGGCATAGCGGGGCTACTTTATTAAACAAGGGATATCGTCCTTATACCCAACAAGAGGCGTATCAAAAGGCACTGAGGTTTGCCGGGGATTACGTGATCATCCATCTGGGATTGAACGATACGGACCCTCGGGCATGGCCGAATTACCGGGACGATTTCGTTCGGGATTATCTTTCCTTGATCGAATCCTTCCGGAAAGCCAATCCGAGATGCAAGGTATGGGTTTGCCGTATGACTCCGATATCTCACCGCCATTCTCGTTTTAAATCCGGTACAAGAGACTGGTACTGGATGGAGCAAGCGCTTATCGAAGAAATCGCCCGGATAGCCGGCGCAACCTTGATCGATTTGCAGGAAGGATTATATGACCGTCCGGATCTATTGCCCGACGCATTGCATCCCAACGCTGAAGGTGCCGGTATCTTGGCCCGCACCGTTTATGGGGCGCTAACCGGCGATTACGGAGGATTACAGCTTCCTGCCATCTATTCGGACCGGATGGTCTTGCAACGGGATCAACCGCTTCCTATATCTGGCATCGCCAACCAAGGGGAGAAAGTAACCGTTACCCTCGCCGGACAAAGGAAGGAGACCGTAGCCGGTACGAACGGGAAATGGACTGTCACGCTCGACCCCTTACGGGTAAGCGGGAAATCCTATACCTTAACGGTTTCTACCCCCAGCCGCACGCTGAACTATCGGGATGTAGTAGCCGGGGAAGTCTGGCTATGCTCCGGACAATCCAACATGGCGTTCCGGGTAAACGAGAGCGTAAAGGAAGAACAACAGCAACAATTGGATTACGTGAAACAACACTCGCAAATCCGTTTATTCGACCTAAAGCCCCGCTGGGAGACCTACGCCGTGGAATGGGACGCTTCCGTACTGGATTCATTGAACCGCCTGCAATATTACCACAACACCCAATGGGAAGTATGCGACACGCGGAATACCGCACGCTTCTCGGCCATAGGATTTGCCTTCGGGCGTATGCTGGCCGATAGCTTACAAGTACCCGTAGGATTGATATTGAACGCTGTTGGCGGCTCGCCTACAGAGGCATGGATCGACCGGAAAACACTGGAATTCGAGTTTTCGGATATCTTACAGGATTGGACGAAGAACGACTTTATCCAAGATTGGGTACGTGAACGGGCGGCCTTAAACATCAAGCAAGCATCCAACCCGCTCCAACGCCATCCGTATGAGCCTTGTTATCTGTTCGAGGCGGGTATCCAACCCCTTCATCAATATCCCATCAAAGGGATTATTTGGTACCAAGGAGAATCGAACGCCCATAATATGGAAGTACACGAACGATTATTCCCGCTATTGGTGAACAGCTGGCGCCAGAATTGGAACGCAGACCTGCCTTTCTACTATGTCCAACTATCCAGCATAGACCGCCCGAGTTGGACTTGGTTCAGGGACAGCCAACGCCGCCTGGCGCAAACCGTATCGAATACGGGTATGGCCGTTAGTAGCGATCGCGGGGATTCTTTAAACGTTCACCCTACCCGAAAAAAAGAGATTGGCGAACGACTGGCACATTGGGCCTTGAACAAGACCTACGGACATAACGTAATCCCATCCGGCCCTTTGTTCCGCAGCGCAACGTTTACCGATAACGCCGCCTATATCACTTTCGATTACGCAAAGGGCTTGACAACCTCCGATGGGGACCCCATCCGTACATTCGAGATCGCCGAGCGGGAAGGACTTTACTATCCGGCGCAAGCCGTGGTAGAGAACGGGAAAGTAAAGGTGTGGAACGATCAAGTGACTCACCCGAAGCTGGTACGCTACGGCTGGCAACCCTTCACGAGAGCGAATCTTGTAAACGAGGCGGGCATGCCGGCCTCTACATTCCGGGCTATAAAAGAATAAGCTATGCATAATAAACAACAAATCACCGGCTGGCTGTTCCTCCTGCTACTCTGCGTAGCGGGATGCGGCCAGCCTGTATCTAAAAAACAGAACACCATGATAAACTGGACAAAATTACCGGATCTACCGGGAGCAGCCGATACGGCTTCCCTTGGCGTTTCCGCCCCGTTCGCCGGCATCCATAACGGCGTATTGATCGTTGCCGGAGGTTGCAACTTTCCGGACAAACCCGTCACCGAGGGAGGAGCCAAGCGATATTATAGCGAGATATTCGTCCTTCTTCCCGAAGGCTGGAAAGAGATCGGCCGACTGCCTCGTCCCGTCGCCTACGGCGCTACGGTTTCCACCCCGGAAGGTATCGTTTGCATCGGAGGAAACAACAGTGATTCTTCCTTGGTCGAGGTCTCCCGCATCTCCTATAACCCCACGAAAGGAGAGGTAGCGGTTTGTGCCTTACCCTCCTTACCGTCTCCAATGGATAATCTCTCGGCCGCATTTACCGGACAGGAGATTTACGTAGCAGGGGGAAATGAGAACGGACAGCCCTGCCATACCTTCTTACGCCTCAACCTAGCGAATATCGAAAAGGGATGGGAACAACTACCGGACTTCCCGGGAGCAGCCCGTGTACAGCCGGTATTAGCGACCGGAGAAAGTCCCAACGGCACACGTATCTATCTAGCCGGAGGCTTCCAGCCCATCCTAAACGAAGAGGAACCGATCGTCCCGACGGATGTATTGGTATTCAACCCGACAACTTCTACCTGGCAACAGGAGACCGTTCTTCCGCCGTTGAAGGACGGAACGAACCGCACCCTGACAGGAGGTTGCGCCGTGACTTTCCAAACGGATAAAATCTTATTTATGGGAGGTGTGAACTACGATTGTTTCCTAGCCGCCATCGCCCGCCCGATCCATTTAGCGAAAGCGGAGGCGGCGCAAGATTCGGCGGCCATTGCCCGCCTGCAAGCGGAAGCCAAGGCCTATATGCACCATCCGGTAGAATGGTACCGATTCAATACCGCCTTACTTCAATATGACCTCTCCGCAAAAGAATGGAGTGATCTGGGCAAATATGAACAGTTGGCCCGTGCCGGAGCGGGAGCGGTTATCCAAGATAACCGGTTAACCATCATCAACGGGGAATTGAAACCAGGTATCCGAACTCCACAGGTGAATCAAGCGATCATACTTCAAAAGTGAATATATACTTCCCGGGCCAAGGAAGTATGTATTCCTTGGCCCGGGAAGTATATATTCCCTAATCAGGTAAACGCTTTCTCACTTTCAGGCTATATTATTTCAGGCTCTCCTTCTTATAATTTATACGAACTCCATACTTCGTATATACCCGGTCTAACCCCAACATCCCTTTCGGATTAGGCTCGCCTTGCGCTTTACCGGATAAGACCTCCTCGCTCATTGTGATCATGTCTTTTACACGTTGATGGGTTTCCTTGTTCATTCCGAAATAATGTCCGGGGTAAAGGTATTTGATACCATATTTCTCGATCACCGTACTCATCTTCTTGCAAGTGGATATGAGCGTAGAGAAGTCAACTCCCAGCAATAGATTACCGGAGCCGAAAGAATCGCCACTAAAGCCATAAGCGGCATCTTTATCCACAAAAGTGGTTGAGCCGGGAGTATGCCCGGGAGTAAATACTACCTCTAGGGTACGCCCACCTAGATCTAGTATTTCACCGTCTTTAAGGAAACAAACTTTACCTTTATAATTCGGCATAAATTCCGGTATACCTATCGTATCAGCCGGATTGATATAAATCTCCGGGAAATAATCGATAGCAGAACCTGTATGGTCCGGATGCACATGTGTGGCGACCAGCGTAACCGGCTTGTCCGTGATGGAAGCCACTAGCTTATCCAAATCCTTGATCTTTGTTCCTGCATCAATCAAGATCGCTTTCGTTTCTCCCTCGACCAGATACAGGCTCTCGTTCGCCATTAAATGACCTGTTCCAAACCATGTATGCTCATCAATCTGATGGAAAATCACATCTTCATTCCTAAGCACTTCCTTCTCCTCGATACCCGCCGTCTGTGCCTGGCAGAACAAAGCGATCCTTGACAGGAGCAACAACATCATTAATAAACCTAGTTTTTTCATTATCATATTCATTTTTAAGATTTAAATCGCCGCGATCTTCCGAAGGCTTGCGTCCCATTTCGGCTCGGCGTAGATGAGACGGATAGCTTCTTCCGGCGTGTCGGCTACCGCCCACATCTTGGCGTGCTGGGGACGCATGAAATTCTCGTTCATGGCGTTCCTCAAAAGTTCCAACAAGGGATCATAGTAATGATTAATATTGAGGATTACGATCGGATTGAGGTAGAGACCGAGTTGTTTCCAAGTGATGATCTCCAGAAGTTCCTCTAATGTACCGCATCCACCGGGAAGGGCGATCACCGCATCCGAGAGGTTTGCCATGAGCTGTTTACGCTCGTGCATCGTCTCGACCTCAATCAACTCGGTCAAGCCTTTATGATACCAATCCTGCTCCACCATAAAATGGGGGATAACGCCCGTTACCGTTCCACCAGCCGCTAACGCAGCGTCGGAGACAGTGCACATCAAACCGATATTCCCGGCACCATTGACTACCCGTAGTTTTCGCTCTCCCAAAAGACACCCCAATTCCTTGGCGGCGTCAAAATAAATCGGGGGAATCTTCGTGCTGGACGCACAATACACGCAAACAGACGAGATGTTATTTATCTTCTTTTCTTCCATATCTTTTTATTCTTGATTTATATCGTAGCCAAATAAGGCGAAATCCCCCAGACAAGGATCATCGGGGAAGACTTTTGCCAATGCGTCCGTTATCTCACGGGCCGTACGAAGGGTAGCGGTTTTTTGGCCTGTCAAGCCCAAGCGCAAGGAGATCTGGTGCACATGCGTATCCAACGGGATGATTAATTGGCGGGGATGCACGGCTGTTCTCCAGATACCGAGATCGACGATACCATCCGTACGCACCATCCAACGCAAGAACATCGCCAGACGCTTACAAGCGGAAGTCCCGTGCAAGACCGGAATGCCATTGAGATCAGCAAAAAGTTGTTGCAACCGCAAGATAGGATCTTCGCAAGGACCGGCGGCGGCCATAGCGTCTTCCATACAGTCGTAGGTATCGTATATATCCTTTAGGCGACAACAAAGGAGATGCAGATCATGATAGGTATAAAAACGGTAAAAGGTATCCCGCCTGCGAACCGGGCGGTTCCGTAGGGGAGCGAAAGAAGTCTCTCCGGTACGGATAAACTCGTAAGGACTTTCGCCCATCAGCCGGTGTAGCTCTTCCGCTTTTTGGAGAATATGCGCCCTGCGACCGTAAGAGATCCACGCCGTCAGGAAAGCCGATATCTCAATATCCCGTTTCTCCGTAAACCGATGGGGGAATCGAACCGGATCATCCTTGATAAACGATTCCGTATTGTACGTTTTCGCCCATTCACGAAGTAAAGAGATGGTCTTTGTATCCATGTTATTTCTTCTTTAGAAAATATTGCCGCTCGGGTTCCGGATAATGCTCGATAGCGTAACGAAGCGCCGTACGAGGAAGACGAGTAGCGTTGCGTTCCAAGAAATCGGTAAGCGTCTGCCGCTCCTTTTTGCCGACCTCACGCAGCATCCACCCAACCGCCTTATGCATCAAATCGTGTTTATGACCGATCAACCGTTCGGATAACTCCAAGGTATCCCCAAAATCATTCCGACGGATAAATGCCCACGTAGAGACGATCGAGATCCGTTGTTCCCATAAATTCTCGCTTTCCGCCAAACGGTAGAGGAGGGAACGATCTTTGTCCACCAAATATTCGCCGACGATATCCCGACAGGTCAAATCTACCAAATCCCAGTTATTGCAACGCCGCATATTCTTCAGATAGAATCGGAAGATGGCTTCCCGCTCTTCCGGCATCGCTTTCCGATCCTGGAAACGATAGACCAAAATCAGCAAGGCACATAGACGTGCCTCATGCCACGGACTATCCAGCAACAGCTGCAGCTCATCGAAAGGAGTCGCCTTATTAGCCTTCGCTATGCTGCGGGTTTGCGGGACAACCACTCCGAGAAACTGATCGCCCTCGCCATATTGACCGGGACCAGTCTTGAAAAAGCGGCTCAAATGAACCGCCTTCTCGGGTGTACCGACCGACTGTAGCTCGGATAGGATAAACGCCGCCGTCATGGCCGGAGTACCCGTGATATGGGACGGTCGCCTTCCAAGAAACCAATCACGTTGTTGCATACCGTGCGAGCCATGATGATACGGGTTTCCGTCGTCTGGGTGCCGATATGAGGGGTTAATACCACGTTGTCCATTTCCAATAACTCGGGGAGAGGATAGTCTCCAAACTCGAATACATCCAGACCGGCACCATGAATCGTACCTTCCCGCAAGGCTTTTACCAAGGCATGCTCGTCTACCAACGGACCGCGGGCCGTGTTGATCAAGATAGCGGAAGGTTTCATCTGCTTGAACTCCTCCTCGCCGATGATGTGATAGGTATCGGGAGTATAAGGAGCGTTCAAGGATACGAAATCGGCTTTCGCCAAAAGCTCTTCCTTGGAGACGTAGGTAACATTCAATTTGGTCTCGTCCTCGATGTAAAGTTGACGCCGATTGTGGTAGATCACCTCCATGCCCAAAGCATTCGCCCGCTTCGCCAAGGCCTTGCCGATACGCCCCATACCGATAATCCCCAAGGTCTGTCCGGTTACCGGCATACCGAGATTCTCCAGTACACCAACCTTCATATCCTTACCAAGCGTACGCAGCTTACGATCACATTCCGTGATACGCCGAGCAGTATCCAGCATCAAGCCTAAAGCGATATTAGCGGTAGGGGCCGTGACAGGATCAGGCGTATTCGCCACCGTCAAGCCTTTCTCGAGGGCATAGGCCACATCGATATTATTATAACCTACGGCGTAATTAGCGATCAGCCGCAACTTCGGCGCATGGTCGATCAATTCTTTGTTTACCGGGAAATCGAACATAGAGCAGAGCACGTCGTACTCCGGTATCATCTCGAAAACCTCTTCATACGTAAAATCTCTTCCCTCGGGAAAGGTAACCTCGTACTTACTTTCCAACTCGGCAAATCCCTCGCGGAACATGTCGTATGTCACTAGTATCTTCATCTTGGATCTATTTGTAATTCAAAAAGCAAAAATACAAATCAATTGGCAATTAATTCCTAAATTTGTGACCAATATATATTTATTATGGTACTAAACTATATTTGGATCGCTTTCTTCCTAATCGCTTTCGTCGTGGCCGTAGGTAAACTGGTTATCGGCGGGGATACCACCGTTTTTACCGAGATTATCAATGCTTCTTTCGCTTCGGCTAAGACAGGCTTCGAGATCTCCTTGGGACTTACCGGGATTTTGTCGCTTTGGCTGGGAATTATGAAGATCGGGGAGAAAGGAGGAGTGATCCAAGCGTTCGCACGGCTGGCCGCCCCGGTATTCAGCAAGCTATTCCCGGATATCCCGAAAGACCATCCGGTGACGGGATCGATCTTCATGAACCTTTCGGCGAACTTGCTGGGGCTGGATAACGCCGCCACGCCAATGGGACTGAAGGCTATGCAACAATTGCAGAAGTTGAACCCCAAGAAAGAGTCCGCAAGCAACTCGATGGTCATGTTCCTTTGCATCAACGCCTCGGGACTGACCTTGATCCCAATCACCATCATGATGTACCGGGCACAGATGGGAGCGGCGAATCCGTCGGATATATTCCTACCGATCATGCTGGCTACATTCACGTCCACCTTGGTAGCGATCTTGGCGGTTTGCGTACGACAAAAGATTAATATCTTGCAACGGAACCTCGTGTTGTTTTTCGGAGGATTGGGGTTATTTATCGGAGGATTGGTCTGGTTGTTCAATTCCATGGAGCAGGAGCAGGTTTCCTTGTACTCGACCTTGTTCGCCAATACGCTTCTTTTCACCATCATCTGCGGATTTATCATCAGCGGTACGCGGAAAAAGATCAACGTGTACGACGCTTTTATCGAAGGGGCGAAAGAGGGTTTCCAAACCGCTATAACGATCATTCCTTATCTCGTGGCGATCTTGGTCGGCATCGGTATTTTCCGGGCCTCGGGAGCGATGGATTTCATTATCGAGGGGGTTCGTATGGGAGTAGCGGCGATGGGCTTGAATACGGATTTCGTAGAGGCATTGCCGACGATGCTAATGAAACCGCTGAGCGGAAGCGGGGCTAGGGGCATGATGCTAGACGCGATGAATACCTACGGGGCGGATTCTTTCGTAGGCCGCCTGTCATCCATCGTACAGGGCTCTTGCGATACGACCTTCTATGTAGTCGCTCTTTATTACGGCAGCGTAGGCATCCGTAATACCCGTTATACGGTACAGTGCGCCTTATTAGCGGATCTGGCCGGAGCGATAGCGGCGATAGCGATGGCGTATCTATTCTTTTAACAGCCTGCGTAAATCCATAAAAAACACATTTATACCGGCAAACACGAACCTGTCATTTGTTTTTATCGTACTTTTGCCGCGTAACATAATCACATTTTCAAATTATCAAGAGTAACAATTTATGGCAATAGCATATTACGCCGAGGATATCCAACTCCCGGCAATCAAGAAAAGAGCGGTCAGCGGATGGATCAAGGCGGTGGCCGAGACCTACGGCAAGAAGACAGGCGATATCAGTTATATCTTCTGCTCGGACGAGAAGATTTTGGAGGTAAACCGCCAATACCTCCAACATGATTATTACACGGATATCATCACCTTCGATTATACGGAGGGAAACAAGATCTCGGGCGACCTGTTCATCAGCCTCGATACGGTCCGGACAAATGCGGAGACTTTCCACACGGACTACGACGAGGAGCTACACCGCACCATCATCCACGGCATCCTGCATCTTTGCGGTATCAACGACAAAGGCCCCGGCGAGCGGGAGATCATGGAGGAGAACGAGAACAGGGCGTTAGCGATCTTGCCGGAAGAATGTCGGGCACAAAACATCAATCAACCATAAAAACACAAATATGAAAGCAGAAGACATACCTTACGATTACACGTATTGTTACGCCACGGACGAACAATGTACACAAACCGGCCATTGCTTGCGCAGACATGCAGCCAAGATGAACGAGGAACAACCGGAACCTTACTCCGCCGTCTCTTGCGTCACCCCAACATACGTGGCGAAAGTAACCACTGGAAAACCTTGCAAACATTACCGCTCCGATACACCGTTACGCTATGCCCGGGGTATGAACCACTTATTCGATGACGTACCTCGCTCTCTCTATCCGCAAGTACGACAACGGGTGATGCAAGTGTTCAGTTGCGAACGTATTTTCTATTATGCCCAGAAAGGGGAGTACCTCACATCTCCCGAGGAGCAGAAACGAATCAATGCCATCTTTTCCAAAGCGGGCCTTCCCGATCCATCCTTCGACGAATATGTGACGCAACCTAATTGGAGAGTCTGAGCGATCCCATAACCTACTTTTACTGCAACCCGCCTTGCAGTAGTACTGCACGCCGGTTGCAGTGTCACTGCACGTGGGTTGCAGTAATGCTGCAAGGCTAGTTGCAGTCCTATAAGAACAGTTGTTTTACCAAAGGGAAAGTTACACCGCCTAAACTTTTCCTATAATTTCCCGCATATTTATCCCCCCGGAATCGTTCTTCATTCTTTTTTATTCCTATATTTGTCACAAATTCCTCAGCAGAAAGCCCTAGGGTGGAAGCCGGGGGAAAGGTTTATTTATAAGAAGACGTTTATTGGCGTTTGTCTTTCGTATTTCAAAACTTCGCAACTTTTGACTCCTCGAAATGACTAACAGCAACAAAGACGTCCTCGTGTGGTGTGTCCATACAAACACCGATATGTCCTTTACCAAAAGGGCGTATGGTTTGTTGTACATATCGGCGTGGGCTTTCTGCGTTGCTCGTTCTCGGGGAGTGGGCAATGCGAAGGCCTTGAAGTACGGGACGGGCAAAGGTAAGATTCCCACGCTTTCCTTGTATATAGGCTTCCTTTTTCCAACAATTAACCACCAAAGGGAATCGGGTATCATGAGAAATTAACCATGATCCACATCGGACAGCTGATTGAGCATACGCTCCGCGACCAAGGTCACACGATCACTTGGTTCGCTACGCAATTGTGCTGTACCCGACCGAACGTATATAAGATATTCGACAAAGAAAGCATTGACACTTACTTACTTTGGCGAATTTCTTGCATCTTGCGGCACGATTTCTTCCGAGACCTCTCCGAAGCTGTCAAGACAGATCTGACATCTTACTAACATGGCTAGTGTATCCATATAGGATACAATTATATAAATCATTTGGAATCACCAATTTACCCACTAACTCCTATATTTACCTCTATATTTGTACCGTAAAAACAAATTACAATTAACGATAATATGAGCTTATAAAAAGATGAAAAGACAAATTCTAACCACGGCACTGCTTGCGCTAATATGCACGGGGGCGTATGCTCAAAGAGACAAGGTAAAGATACAAGATACCCAGGCACGCTTGCTAGACGTGACATCCAACGCCTACGTAAAACCGCTAACCGTGGAACTGAAAGTAGATAAAACCAAGGGACGCATCCGGGATGAATGGACTTTGACCAAGGAACAAGCGGAAGGGGAGATGAAAGGAGATATCGTGAATATCCGCAGTTACGCAGTCTATATGTCTTCGCAAAAACATGACGCAGACGTGATCGTTGCCGCCACGTTCAACTTCAGGACAAACGATGAAGGTACGGGATATCTGATTACTGTCGTCGGCTATCCGGCAACCTTCGAGAACTGGAAAACAGCCGATAGCTCCGACTTAGAGTGGATCCGAATGGAAAAGACTCTTACCACCAACGACCGGGAAAAGATCTCGGCCGTAGTGAAATAAATACTGTAATGAAATAAAAGAAGAAGCATGAGAAGAATTTATCTTTTATGGCTGCTAGGCATCATAATGCTTATGCCCATCAGTCTCACGTCTTGTTCCGATGATAACATTGGTTCTTCCAATGACTTGATCGGCACATGGGAAAGTGTGTCTCTTTCCGGTTGGTATAAAGAAAACAAGGAAATTGTCGAACAATGGGAGGACGAACCAGACGATGACTTCAAGATTGTCTTCAACGAAGACGGAACTTTTGAATCGTATGAAAGGTATTATGGCCAGTGGCACGGAGGATTGGAAGGAACATGGACGTACAAAGGAGGTAAGATCTATATGCGTGACTACGAGTACGATGAAGAAGAGGTCGTAACAGTGAAGAAACTGACCTCTTCCCAATTGGTCACCGAGTACCATCATAAACATATGGATATGGAAGAGGGGATCGTCTACGAAGAATATCAGAGCACGGTCTATCGCAAGATCTCGGATTGACCGATCCTGTCTGTAAGCCCATAAACGGCTGGAAAGATAAAGATTACTAACTATAAATTGATTTCAAAGATGAGAAAGAGTTTACTTTTATTTGTAATGACGCTCCTCGTATGTTCCGGCATACAAGCGCAGATCGTATCATCCCGCAGCGTTGGGATTGAATCCACTCCACAACGCCCTTCCGAGACCATGTGGTATTTACGAGGCGGACTGAATATGGCTGGATTCGCCGGTGACGGCACGGAAGGCATGGGGAGAAAAGCGGCTTATAATTTCGCTGTCGGTTTTCAAAAGCCGATCACGAACATCGGCGCTTACTGGGGCATGGATTTCGGATTGGGATCGAGAGGCTGGAAAATAGATGAACTAAAAACCATGACGAACAACCTCCAAGTATCTCCATTCACTTTCGGCTGGAAATATGGGATAACGGATGACTTTTTCATCGACGGCCATATCGGAGGGTTCATCAGCTTTGACTATTTAGGCAAGATGAAATACGATGGCGAGAGCATCAGCATGGGCGACTGGGAAGATGAGTTGGATATAGAATGGAACCGGTTCGACGCAGGCATGAACATCGGATTCGGAATATGGTATGACCGTTTCAACCTTGACTTCACTTTCCAACGTGGATTCGTGGAGGCTGCTACCGATAGCGAGGCTTATACCAGCAATATCATGCTACGTTTAGGCGTTGCATTCTAAAAGTCACCCCAAAAAAGATGTCTATGACTTACCTAACGATAGAAGACAAGTCATAGACGTTTTTGCATGATCTTAAACATTTCAAGATATATGTCACGATTTTTATTCTCAATCACATTCCTATTCCAAATCTCCATGCTGGTAGCTCAGACATTCGTGGAGATCGGGAATACCTATCCGGTAAGTGTGGATGGTAATAAATATGTTGTCAATGGTTTCATCACCTTCGATAAGCTCTCCGATGAGGAGATTTACGCCAACACGTTATTATGGACGGTGGAAAACGTATGTCCGAAACTTCAAGAAGGGATAAACGACCGAAACGATAAAGGCAAGAGCTTTCGCTGCGATTGGATCATCGGGTCGCTGGCCGGCTCCGGATTTGAGAACACGTATTATTGCCGTGTCAATTTCCGTGTAGCGGATCAAAAATTGGTTTACTACATATCGGATGTACTGATCGAATCGCCGGCTTTCGTGATGAAGAAAGTGACCCCTCTCGAAAAGTTGACGCCAGACAAAAAGGCAGCGCATAAACAAACGATGGAAGACTTCACGCAAAGCGAATCGTCTGTGCTAAACAAACTATTCGATTTCATCTCGACCAACCAATTATCCGAGATCACGCATTGGGACGCAATCAGCATCCGTAAGCCCATAAAGGGCATGAACGAGGATGAGTGCAGATTGGCGTTTGGCAAACCTCAATCCATACTAGAAACCAATGGCGAGATACAATGGATGTACAGCAGTTCTTTTTACTTATTTTTCAAGAACGGGCAAGTCCAAACCATCATAAAGTAAACGATATCTTTTTACCCAGTTCATATAGCAAAAAAATGCGAACCAGCGTACTCGGATTGCTTCTTCTCTTAATCCCGAATCTTTTATGGGCAGATGGAAGAGAAGCAACGGATAGTCTTACTTATTCCTGCGAAGACAGGACTACACGATTCAAGATAAAGCAACTTATACTTCCGGCTTCCTTAATAGCGGTTGGATCATGGGGCATAAGCAATGGCTTTCTACGATCTGTCGACAATTCCGTGCGAGACGGCATGACCAACCTCCGGGGAGAACACTACTTCCATACCGACGATTACATCCAATACCTGCCGGTCATCTCATACGTAGGGTTAGGATTAGTAGGTGTGAAAGCCAAACACTCGTTCAAAGAGCGGCTGATCGTCACAACCACCTCTTATTTGACCATGGGCATATTGGTGAATGGGACAAAGTACTTTGTCGATGAGAAACGACCCGATTCCTCAGCCCAAAACTCTTTCCCCTCGGGACACACCGCCACGGTTTTCATGGGAGCGGAATTGGTACGGTCGGAATATGGGATCGGATATGGAATCGGTGCCTATTTGGTAGCCGGAGGCGTAGCTTTTCTACGGCTTTACAACGATCGGCATTGGTTGAACGATGTGGTAGCGGGAGCGGGTTTTGGCATATTGAGCGCACGTATCGGTTACTGGCTATTGCCGGTCAACCGAAAATTATTCCGATTAGACAAAAAAAAGAGCGCCACTGTCATTGCGACCTCGCCGTTCTATCAACCGGATAACCATGCGTTCGGAGCGGCCTTGGCCATACGTTTTTAGCAATCAATCGGTGAACAACGGCTCCTGTTTTCCCGAATCATATACGACAAACAGAGAGCCGTCTTTCCCGATCATGACACCACGGCCTCGGCTCTTCTCCTTGTTTTCTTGATTATCGACATTCACGGCAATTACCTTGTAATGGTAGAAAGTCGTGATATCATCGAATATCGTATGCCCTACAAAGATACGGTTCACATTATATTTCTCTAATATTTTCCGCAAATCATCCCGATCTAACGGGTGATACTTATCCGCACTACGTACCATACCCCGATACCAGATCGGTCCATACGTAGCGAACATAAAAGAAAGATCGGAGCCTTTATCTGCATTACGTTCTTTTTTCGTTAAGAAGAGTCCATCGCTCACGATCTCATTCACGGTAGGGATATCGTAATTCCTGTCCAAAAATTCCTTGCTCAACCCAGCATGGACAAACAGGTTATCTCCGACCACTTGTATCGAGTTACGAGTTCTCAACCAGTGTCCCAACTCGCTTTTCTGCCAAAGCTCCGGATAGGTCATTCCTAAAGTATCCGCCAATTGAGTATATTTCTTCTTCACGTATCGCAAATCATTTCCCAAAACCATGGTCTCATGATTTCCGATTAAGAAAGTCACTTTTCCACCGGCATCTTCCGCTTCTCGCTCCAACTTGTAGATCAACCAATAGATAGGGAGTACGTCGACGCCTCGGTCAAAGACATCACCGATTATTACCAATTGGTTAGTCCCGAAAATCCAATTATAGTCCGCATCGATCACTCTTCCCGCCTTTAACAAGGAGGCGAAACAAGACCAGTTCGCATGTGGATCTGAAAGAACAAACGTCTTTTCCGATTGCACATCTTTCCATTCCGGACGGGAAACAGCGTGTATGGTTACCGGAAACAATCTTTCCCCAGCATCGGAAAACACCTCGAAGGAAAAGGAGGTAGGTATACTTTCATAATGCTTATCCAATAACCGGCCTTTCCCATCTACAGATATCGCACGCATACTACCATCATCCGCTTTCAATAGATAGGGACCATCGATCGATAACTTCTCGATCGCTTGACGAGGTTTCTTATCTTTCCCATAAACCGGACTGAAACAAGAGGTCAGTAGAATCAGAAAAACAAGGATACGGCACTGGATAAAATTCATAACAGTTTAAATCTTTAGTTCGTTAAACCTGAAAACAATGTATGTATTTATTATACAAATATAAACGAATTCTTTCACGAACACTCACTATCTTCGCGTAAAATAAAAGGAAATAAAAATGACTTTCAATTACGACGTAATAGTAGTAGGCGCAGGGCATGCCGGCTGTGAAGCCGCCGCTGCGGCGGCGAATCTAGGATCAAAGACGCTTTTGATCACGATGGACATGAACAAGATCGCCCAGATGAGTTGTAACCCGGCAGTCGGGGGAATCGCCAAAGGACAGATCGTACGAGAGATCGATGCGCTAGGTGGATATATGGGAATCGTGACCGACCAGACCGCTATTCAATTCCGTATGTTAAACCGTAGCAAAGGACCGGCCATGTGGAGCCCACGTGCCCAAAGCGACCGTGCCCGTTTTATCGATTGTTGGCGGAGCATACTGGAGAATATGCCGAATCTATCGATCTGGCAGGACATGGTTCAAGAGCTGATTATCGAGCACGGACAAGTCTGCGGTGTCCGTACGGGAATGAATGTCGTATTCCGTGCCGGAGCGGTGGTACTCACGAACGGAACCTTCCTTAACGGCCTGCTTCATATCGGAAGAACCCAAATACGGGGTGGACGTATCGCCGAGCCTGCGGCGACCGGGCTTACCGAGCAACTCATCTCTTTAGGCATCCAAACAGATCGTATGAAAACCGGAACACCGGTTCGTATCGATGGCCGAAGCGTTCACTTCGATGAAATGGAAGAACAACCAGGGGAGAACGATTTCCATAAATTCTCTTACTTAGATACCAGTCACCGTAAATTAAAACAATTGAGTTGCTGGACTACCTTTACGAACGAGGCCTGTCACGATATATTACGGGAAGGTCTCCCCGACTCTCCTCTTTATAATGGACAGATCAAAAGTATCGGTCCCCGTTATTGTCCCAGTATCGAAACGAAAATCGTGACGTTTGCTGACAAGACGCAGCATCAACTATTCCTAGAGCCGGAAGGCGAGACCACGCAGGAATACTACCTAAATGGATTCTCCTCTTCCCTACCCTTGGATATCCAGCTTCGTGCGCTCCAAGCGATCCCCGCTTTCCGTGACGTGCAAATCTATCGTCCCGGATATGCGATTGAATACGATTTCTTCGACCCAACTCAGCTAAGACATAATTTGGAGACCAAACAAATCCGAAATCTTTTTTTCGCCGGACAAATCAACGGGACTACAGGATACGAGGAAGCCGGTGGACAAGGTTTGGTAGCGGGTATCAACGCCCACATCAATTGCCACGGTGGGCAACCTTTTATCCTTGGAAGAGACGAGGCTTATATCGGTGTCCTTATCGACGATTTGGTAACAAAAGGCGTGGACGAGCCTTATCGTATGTTCACCTCTCGTGCGGAGTACCGCATCTTACTGCGCCAAGATGACGCAGATATGCGACTCACCGAGAAATCCTACCAAATGGGATTGGCCAAACAAGACCGCTACGATTTACTGCGAGAGAAAAAAGAGAGCCGTGATGCTATCATCCGTTTTGCGGAGACCTATTCCGTAAAGCCTCAATATATAAACAGCGGCTTGGAGAAACTGGGTACAGCCCCCCTATCCCATGGTTGCAAATTATTCGATGTCGTACTCCGTCCGCAGACAACATTGGAGAACCTAGCGGATCTGGTCCCCGCCCTTCGTGCCGAGCTAGACAAAGTTCCGGCCACCCGAAAGGAAGAGATCATCGAGGCCGCTGAGATACTGATTAAGTATAGCGGCTACATCAAGCGAGAACAAATCATAGCAGACAAGATAAACCGCTTAGAGAATATCCGGATCAAGGGTAAATTCGATTACAACTCGATCCAGTCTTTATCTACGGAAGCCCGCCAGAAATTGACTCGGATAGATCCCGACACGATCGCTCAAGCGAGCCGCATCCCAGGTATTTCCCCTAACGACATCAACATCCTTCTGGTACTACTCGGAAGATAAAACACGAAACGTTCCACGTGAAACACATTAAAGGAGATATTCAAATGAATGAAGCTAAAACACTGGCTATACGAGGAAATCTAGTAGATATAATCAACAGACGCACCTTTGGAGCAGAGATTTCAATTCAAAATAGGCGTATCAAGAAGATAATCCCTACCGGACAAGATGAGGCATCTTACCTCCTCCCCGGCTTTATCGATGCCCATGTCCATATAGAGAGTAGCATGGTAACTCCTGCAGCATTCATTCACGCTGCCGTCCGCCATGGCAGTATCGGTGCCGTGGCAGACCCTCATGAGATAGCGAATGTAATGGGTAGTGAAGGAGTCGAGTATATGCTCGACAACGCAAAAGGGATTCCTTTCTACACATGGCTCGGTGTACCGTCTTGTGTACCGGCCACGACCATGGAAACCTCCGGTGCGATCATAGACGCCGACGAAACCGCCCGTCTGTTGGAACGAGAGGATCTACACTTCTTGGCAGAGATGATGAATTACCCCGGAGTCTTGAATAGCGATCCAGAAGTTATGCGCAAAATAGAATCCGCAAAACAAGCGGATAAACCCATAGACGGACATTATCCCCTAGCGACAGGTTCCAATCTAAAAGCATATATAGAGGCGGGCATTTCCACCGATCATGAAACCATCTCTCTAGAAAAAGACCGTGAGAAATGCCAGCTCGGAATGCATGTCCTTATCCGGGAAGGAAGTGCGGCGAAGAACTTTGACGCACTTCATCCGCTATTGAAAGAGTATCCAGAACAAATCATGTTCTGTACAGATGATGCGCATCCTTCCTTTTTAAACCAAGGACACATAAATAGGACGGTAAAAAAGTCACTGGATCTAGGATATGACCGATATGATGTATTACGGGCCGCTTCCTACAATCCGGCCATGCACTATAAAATCCCCATAGGTTTCTTACGGGAGGGAGACTCCGCCGATTTTATCCAAGTAAACAATTTAAAGGATCTAACCATACAGGCAACCTATATACAAGGAACCCGTGTATACGATGGAGAGAAATGCACGTTTCCACTCCAAAAGCCTATACATCGCAATAATTTCCACACGAAACCGATCACATTAGAAAAGCTAGCGGTAAAAGCGAAAGGAAAACAGATGCGTGTCATTGTTTGCGAAGACCGCGAATTAATCACGAAAGAAGAACTACATCCCGTACATACATTCGATGGATTTGTGGAATCAGATACGGAACGGGATATTCTGAAACTCGTCATCTTGAATCGTTATCAAACGGCTCCACCCACTATTGCCTTTATAAAAGGAACAGGGCTCAAGCTCGGTGCCATCGCTCAAAGTATCTCCCACGATAGCCATAACATCATCGCTATAGGTGTTACCGATTTCGAGCTTATGCAGGCGATCAATGCGGTCATAAAAGCAAAAGGAGGAATCGCCGTGAGCTGCATGGACGAAGTCACTCTCCTGCCCTTGCCAATAGCGGGATTGATGAATGACGAATCATTGGAAGAGACGAGCCGCCGTTACGAAGAGATTGAGGAAAAGATCAAACGGTTAAAGACCCCGATGGATTCATTACAAATGACACTTTCTTTTATGGGATTGCTGGTGATCCCATCCTTGAAACTTAGCAACAACGGTTTGTTCAATAGCGAGACATTCCAATTTACTTCCTTATTCGTATGATAGCCGATAAAGATGAACATATCAAGACGATCCTATCGGTCATCCCGGCTTCTCCGGGATGCTACCAGTATTTCGATGAAAACGGAACGATTATATACGTCGGCAAGGCGAAAAACCTGAAACGACGGGTTTCCTCTTATTTCAACAAGGTACATGATAGCAATAAGACCCGTGTGTTAGTCAAGCAAATCCGGGATATCAAATATATAGTCGTTGATACGGAAGAAGACGCATTACTACTGGAGAACAACCTCATCAAACAGTATCGTCCCCGCTATAACGTATTATTGAAGGACGACAAAACCTACCCTTCCATCGTGGTAAAGAACGAATACTTTCCCCGGGTTTTCCAAACCCGGAACATTGTTCGAGACGGATCGCAATATTACGGTCCTTATCCCTCTTTGTTCACGGCGAAAGTGATGCTACAGATGCTAAAGGAACTTTACCCTTTACGCACCTGCAAATATCCCCTCACTCCCGAATCCATCGCACAAGGACGCTATAAGGTTTGTCTGGAATACCATATCAAGCGTTGTAAAGGGCCTTGTGAAGGCTTGCAATCACTGGAAGAATACCAGCAAAATATTTCCGAGATCAAAGAGATCTTGCGAGGCAACATCTCGCAAATCAGCAAACACCTCTATGAGGAGATGCAATCGCTCGCTGCCGAGCTCAAGTTCGAGGAAGCACAAAAGATCAAGGAAAAATACGAAGTCATCGAGAACTACCGTTCTAAATCTACGGTCGTAACCCCGATGTTACATAATATAGATGTATTCACGATCATAGAGAATGACCATTCCGCTTATGTGAACTTTATGCATATCGGAAACGGAGCGATCGTACAAGCCTATACATTCGAGTATAAAAAACGACTGGACGAAAGCAAGGAGGAATTGTTAAGCCTAGGCATTATCGAGATGCGGAATCGTTTTAAAAGCACCGCCCGGGAGATTATCGTACCCTTCAAGCTAGACATGCAACTAGAGAATGTCACTTTCACCATTCCCCAAAGAGGGGATAAAAAGAAGCTGCTCGATTTATCCGAGATGAACGTCAAGCAGTTTAAGGTAGACCGCTTAAAGCAAGCGGAAAAGTTGAATCCGGAACAACGGAATACCCGTATCTTGAAAGAGATCCAAGAGGCCTTGCATCTGGAGAAACTGCCCGCTCATATCGAATGCTTCGATAATTCAAACATACAGGGGAGCGACGCAGTAGCGGCTTGCGTGGTATTCAAGATGGGGAAACCATCCAAGCAAGAGTATCGTAAATACAATATAAAAACCGTAGTTGGTCCGGATGATTACGCCTCCATGAAAGAAGTGGTTCGTAGGCGTTACGGGCGGGCAATCGAAGAGCGATCTCCCCTACCCGACTTAATTATAACAGATGGTGGAAAGGGACAAATGGAAGTGGTTCGCTCGGTGGTAGAAGATGAATTAAGCTTGTCCATTCCAATCGCCGGACTAGCGAAAGATGGCAAGCACCGGACCTCTGAATTATTATTCGGGTTCCCACCCGTAACCGTTGGCATGCGTTTGGACAGTCCGCTATTCCATCTGCTTACCCGGATGCAAGACGAGGTACACCGTTTCGCCATCACTTTCCACAAGGATAAGCGGAGTAAAACCCAGACAAAATCCGAATTAGATACCATAAAGGGTATCGGTGAGAAGACAAAAGTATTACTTTTACATCACTTTAAAAGCGTAAAACGAATCAAGGAAGCAAGCTTCGAGGAACTGAAATCCGTGATTGGCGAGGCGAAAGCCAAGACGCTACAAGAGGGACTGGGCGGAAAGCGAACAGAAAGCGAACAGAAATAGAACATAAGCGAACAAAAAGCGAACAAGATGAGAACAGTTACACAACGTGTGCAGCACGCTTCCGTCACGATAGACGGGCAGCTTAAATCCAAGATCGGAAAGGGGCTATTGGTATTAGTCGGTATCGAAGACAAGGATACGCAAGAAGATATTGAATGGTTGGCAAAAAAGATCACCAACCTACGCATATTCGACGATGAAAACGGGGTCATGAATCGCTCGGTTATCGAAGCGGGAGGCGAGATCATGGTTGTCAGCCAATTTACCTTGCACGCCTCTACGAAAAAAGGGAACCGTCCCTCCTACTTAAAAGCGTCTAAACCGGATATCGCCATTCCGATGTATGAGGCTTTTTGCGAAGAGGTAGGGCTTCAACTCGGAAAACCCGTACAAACCGGAACATTTGGAGCGGATATGAAAATTGAACTTTTAAACGACGGGCCGGTTACTATTATGATCGACTCTCAAAATAAAGAATAAGTATGGCAGATATAACCTTACAACAAGCCCAGCAAATGGTAGACGCTTGGATCAAGACCTACGGGGTCCGTTATTTCAACGAGCTTACCAATATGACTATCCTCACCGAGGAAGTGGGCGAGCTGGCACGTATCATGGCACGTACCTACGGCGAGCAGTCTTTCAAGGAAAGTGACAAACACCGGGATTTAGGCGATGAAATGGCAGATGTCTTATGGGTACTGCTTTGCCTCGCCAACCAGACCGGAGTAGACCTTACCGCCGCTTTCGAGAAGAATCTCCAAAAGAAAACAGACCGAGATAAAGAACGACATATAAACAATCAAAAACTATAAGCATATGGCACATCATCACGATTGCGAATGTGGACATGATCATCATCATCATCATGAACATGAACACGAATCAAATTCCGTACAGATAGACCGTTATCATGAAGCTTTCAATAAGTTTGAGCCGGCCCTGCCGGATACCCGGACTACCGAGGCTGTAAACGCTCTTTTAGAGAAACATTTCCAAGAGAACTTTACACCGGAAGTATTGAAAACGATTCATGGCTGCATCGACTTGACCTCATTGACCAGTCTAGACACCAAAGAAAGCATCTGGAAGATGGTAGACACGGTAAATGATTTTGAGGGAACTCGTCCGGATGTCCCGAACGTAGCCGCTATCTGCGTCTATCCCCTATTCGTGGAAACGGTTAAGCAGGCACTTACCGCACAAGAGGTCAAGATCGCATCCGTTGCCGGAGGTTTTCCCTCCTCACAGACATTTACGGAAGTCAAGATCGCCGAGACGGCCATGGCAGTCATGCAAGGAGCCGATGAAATCGACATTGTCATGAACCTAGGCTACTTCATGGAAGAGAATTTCGAGGAATTGACGGAGGAATTGCAAGAGATCAAGGAGAGCTGCCGCCACGCCCATCTAAAGGTAATCTTAGAGACCGGAGCTTTAGTCACAGCGGAGAACATCCAAAAGGCATCCATCCTAGCCATGTATTCCGGTGCGGACTTCATCAAGACCTCCACCGGCAAAGGGTATCCGGGAGCGACCTTCGAGGCCGCCTATACCATATGCAAGGCCATCAAGACCTATCATTCCATCACGGGAAATAAAGTAGGCATCAAGATTGCCGGCGGTGTTCGCACGGCCGAGGATGCTGTTCGATATTACACGATCGTCAAGGAAATATTGGGCGACGAATGGCTGAACAAGGATCTGTTCCGCATCGGGGCAAGCAGCCTGGTTGGCGACATCGAGAAGAGATTAAGTGCCTAAACAAACGCTTAAACCAAGTTCGGACACAATACGATCATACCCGATAAAAATGGGATTCCCTTCGGAGGCAGAACCAATCGCTTCCAAAGGGAATCTCGTATTTTAAAGACTATCATCAGAACAGCGAATATGTCAAAGTCAGCACAAAGTTACCTTGCCAACGGGTATAATGGTCTATCACCCCATCCCCTTTATAACAATGGATCAACCGCCCCTCGGCCGCCAAGCGTAGTTGAGGCGAGAAATAATAGTACAGATCCAAAGTAAGTGATGTATTCGTGCTCACATACGATTGAGGCTCTGCCGCCGGATCATCCCATTTAGACTTATCCCATCCTAGCACTTCCTCGATGCCGAGATTAATATTCGTCCGCGAGTTCGGATAATAACCGAAGGCGTAGCGACCGCCCAAACGTGCAGCGTAATCGTCTCGTTTATACTCTAATTCGTTGTACAAATGATCCTTTATTTGCTCATCCCTGCGCGAATAACAGCCAGACAGGTATGCACTGGCCGAGTTTTGCCAATACAAACTCAATGGTTTCTCATAATCGAAGGATATATCGGCCAAAATGGAAGCCTCCTTAAGACGATTCCTGTGGAAGCTTGGATCGGGGCTATCGCTTGCGTCGTACACGAATCCGGGCCTTACCCCCCCACTGATCTCCGTGCCGGACTTCCGCTTGAAGAGGTCGCCATACATCCAATAGTCGTACAAGGTAGTAAAATAAGAGGCCCCACCGGAAGTCAACGCACCACTGCGAACCAGAAAAGAATCCACCGCCGTAACCTCATCAATCATGCGCAAACGAGCATCGAAGAAACGCTTGTTCTTCACCGTAGATATCAGCCTGGCAAATTCGTCAATCTCCTCATCGGTCAACTTACGGTTCAAGACTTTTCGCTTGGAGAGGTTCTCTAAGATATAGATCGCCTGCCGGGCATCCTCCACCCGCTCGATACGACCCTTTCCCACCCGTAAGGGGATCGATAGAGTCACCTTCTTAAAGGTATTCCTCTCCTCCTCCTCTACTGCGCCGAATATTTTGTCTCCAGCCATGGAAAACGAGGCGGCACCTCCGGTCTCAAAAAACAGTCCCTCGTAATCATCGCCATAGAAACGGCTGCTATTACTATAAAACAACCCGAGCGAATAGTCTCCCCGCTTCTCACCAAAAATAGTCTTATTATAATCGCCGGAAAAAGAAACAGCGGCATTATGCGTACCCCGGAAAGAACGAGCGTTTCGATAGCGATTAAAACTTACCTCAAAGTCTCCGCCAAGGAAGCTGCCAACCCCATCCGTCCCTGTATAATCATTGAAACTCCCCTCCGAATGCAACGAGAAATCCAGTTCGTTCCTCGTGATGTCGGGCAAGCGGTAAGTGCCAATATCATACACCTTGTACTCCTGCGCCCAAGCGGAAGATACTCCCAAGGCCAGCAAGCCAATTCCTAGATTGATAAATCTTGTTTTCATAACAGATAGGTGTTTGTGTTAATAAATAAAATCGTGCGTAATATAAGGTATTTTTTTATTTTTCAAATTATTTACTTTAGTTTTTCCTTCTCTTTCCTCTATCTTGTTCAAGTCGCACATCTCTTGGTTGACATATGCTGTCATCGCGGCTCTACGTATAATTGTTCGTATCCTCAAGCAATAAACATTCTTTTCGCTATATACAAACCTACTTACCGCTTGATCTATTCTTAAATGATCGCCGTGGGATGTACATCCCACGGCGTGGTCTGTATATTCCATGACGTGATCTTTACAAACCACGACGTGGTTTGTAGAATTATACAGCATGCGAACAAGAATTCATACGCAACCAGACAAGAATTCATATGGGAACGGAGCGTTTTTCACTTAGGGAGAAAAGAAGATACGCTAAAGTAACAAATACTAATTATCAAGAAACTGTTGGGCGACTGATACAAAACTCATATCTTTAGCCGTAATTTAGATTCTTGCAAAAACATACTCTAAAATATTCATTATATGAATCATCTGCGTACTCTATTTACATCGCTTTTGGTCTCCGTCACCTGTTTGTCTGGCTCATTGAAAGCACACGCCCAAATCAATGAAGGAGGTTTACCTCTCAGTTTCAACCTTCCTACTTCCTTAAAGAGTACTCCATCCGTAGTAGAAATCCCCGTAAACTTTAGTGTGGAGGACCTGAAGATCGTGGATGCTTGGCGAGCTAGTCAAGGAGCCCCTTTAGCCGTCGCTAAATTAATACCGACGGAACACGAATCTAGCAATTACACCTACGTGCCAAAGGAGCCATCGCTCTTATCTTAATATTATAGTGATTTCCATATTCCCGATGGTGGCAGATTATTTGTCTATAACGCCGATAAGACCCACGTTCTGGGAGCTTTTACCGGACGGACAAACCCTCCTACCAAAGAATATGCCACCGGATTCGTAGCCGGTGATGACTTAATCCTCGAATACGCAGCCGCCCCTTCCGAGGAAATGCCCCGGCTGAAAATTAGCGGCATCGGATACGGATACAACCATTTATCCGTCGTATCCCCCGGCTCCGACTGGGACTGGAAGGAAGGTTACGAGCCTTCCGGCCCTTGCATGGTCAACATCAATTGCGAGGAAGGAACCCTTTGGCAAAAACAGAAAAAAGGGGTATGCCACATGGTTCAACTGATCGATGGAATGGCCTATATTTGCTCCGGTTCGTTAGTGAACAATACAGCCAAAGACAAGAAGCCCTATATATTGTCTGCCTTTCATTGCTCCCAAACCACAGACGGAAGCGCAACTGCCACAAGTGAGGAACTCAACCAGTGGGTATTCATATTCAATAAGGAACATATCGGTTATAGCAATGATTCTGAAATAGCGGACTACCATTCAACGACGATGGTTGGCTGTACACGAAAAGCGATCACACCGGCCATAGATGGCAAAGGAAATCTCATATCCATGGATGGTGTCAAATGGAAAACCTTACAGGCATCCGATGATCTTGATTTCAACTTTATATTATCCTTCATTGTCTCTTCGGAAGAGGGCGAGTTGCCAGCAGGAAAGCGATCGGCCTCCATCTCGAGCACCATCACGCTAGAACGATCCAGACGCATAGCCTCTGTTCTTCGCTCAGAACTGTCTGTTTCCAATGAGAATAACGTAGGCATACCTCAGGAATTCCCCGAGATAACCGGATACAATGTCTATCGGGATCAAGCGAAACTAGCGGATTTACCATCTTCGCAAACTCAATATACCGATAAAAACGCTATTTCTGACAGTTACCAGTATGCCGTAACCACACAATACAATAAGGAGGAAAGCCGGGCTATCGAAGCTTTCGCCGGAGGTACTGTAGATATCGAGGATGTGGAAGAAAACCCCATAGAGATCTTCCCTATCGTATTCCGTTCACAAATCCACATATCAAATAGTACACGGGTAGACCGATTGGACATTTATTCGGCAAACGGCAAATTGATGAATAGTATTCGCAAGCCCGGCGAGATCGTTGATACGGCTGCTTTACCGCAAGGAATGTATGTATTCTTGCTCTATACGGATAAGGGAGCGCAAACCATACAAGCCATCCGGGACAGCGACTGACATAAAAAACGAGAGGAATCACTCTCACAAGCAATTCCTCCCTAACCAAAACCTTAACTATGAAAAAATTTACGTTTTTCGAATACAAATATACGCCTTATTTTTATACTACCAAACGAAAACGCTTTTTTTACTGAAAAAATATTTTATCCCCCAAAATGAAATCATTTCGAGCGAGTCATGATATAATCGGCCAGTTGGATCAAGGATGTCTGTGCCTCAGATTCGGGTAATCTCAAAAGAACATCGACCGCTTTATCATGATATTCCTTCATGCGAGCCTCGGCATATTCGATTCCACCATTCGCCTTAGCGAACTCGATCAAGGAATCGACATTCTCCGCCACAAAGTCTTTCCGAAAAATCATATCCAAATAACGGGCGGCCTCCTCTTCCCTACCCTGCCGCAAGGCATATAATAATGGAAGCGTAACCTTACCCTCACGAATGTCATTTCCCGTCGGCTTACCGATATTCGCCTCCTTGAAATAATCAAAGATATCATCCTTGATCTGGAAGCAATACCCCAGATACTCGCCAAACTCACGGCAAAGAGCGATCACCTCCGCAGAGGCGCCCGATGAAATGGCCCCAATCTCCGTGCAAGCGGAAAGCAAGGTAGCCGTCTTCTTCTTGATAACTTGCAGATAACAATTCTCGTCTAAGATACTCTCCTCGGCGGTCTCCAATTGCTTGATCTCACCTTCGGACAAGTCTCTGCCTAAATTAGAGATAATCCCGACAATCCGCAAATCGCCGGTTTGTATGGAACGGATCAAAGCGGTAGAAAGCACATAATCACCTACCAACACGGAAATACGGTTATCGAAGATAGCGTTCAATGAGGGAACGCCACGACGTTGCTTCGTCTCATCGATCACGTCATCGTGAATCAATGTAGCGGTATGCAAAAGCTCCAGCAAAACAGCGGAATTGATCGTGTTATCCGTAACCTGTCCACAGACCTTGGCGGTAAGGAGCACCAATAACGGACGCACATGCTTCCCGGTAGAATTCAGTATAACGTCGATAGCCGATTGTAATCGGGTTGTCTCGCTGCGTAGAGATGCCTCGAAATCCTTATTGAAACGTTCAAATTCAGCGGAAACCGGTTCTTCTATTTTCCTTCTTTCATCCATAATTCCATGCAAAGATTCGCAAAAGTAACAAAAACTATCGAGTAAGCGAGTTTTTTCGTACATTTACCCAGATTTTGTCCCACTAAAACGTGTTAAAAGTAATGAAGTTATTCCTTATAGATGCGTATGCGTTAATTTATCGCTCCTATTACGCCTTCATCAAGAATCCGCGTATCAACTCCAAGGGTGTGAATACCTCCGCCATTTTCGGTTTTATCAACAGCCTGGAGGATGTATTAAAACGTGAGAACCCGACTCATATAGCGGTGGCCTTTGACCCGAAGGGACCGACCTTCCGCCATGAGGCCTTCGAGCAATACAAGGCACAACGGGAAGAGACGCCGGAAGTGATCCGCCAATCCGTCCCTATCATCAAAGAAATCATAGAGGCTTATAATATCCCGATACTGGAAGTACCCCGCTACGAGGCGGACGATGTGATCGGCACCGTATCCAAGCAGGCAGAGAAGGAAGGCTTCGATGTTTTCATGATGACACCGGACAAGGATTACGGGCAGCTGGTATCCGAACATATATTTATGTACCGCCCGAAATTCGGAGGAGACTACGAGATCATGGGCATACCCGAGGTATTAAACAAATATGGTCTTACGAGTACGGAGCAAGTGATCGACTTGCTGGGACTGATGGGCGACGCTTCCGATAATATCCCCGGCTGTTCGGGTGTCGGCGAGAAGACCGCACAAAAGCTATTGACCGAATTCGGAAGCATCGAGAATCTATTAGCGAACACTGATAAGCTGAAAGGCGCACAAAAGAAGAAGGTGGAGGAGAACGCCGAGCAAATCCGTTTCTCCAAATTCTTGGCGACGATCAAGACAGATGTCCCTATCGAGTTCGATGCCGCCCGTTGCGTCCGTGAAAAGCCAAACGAAGAGCGGCTAACTGAGATTTACACAGAATTGGAATTTAGAACATTTATTAACAAACTAAGTTCTGAGCCGGTCAAAGCCGCTCCGAAAGGCCCCGTTCAAGGCGATCTGTTCGCGGTTTTTACGCCCGAGAGTACGGAAGCTTCCAAAAAATCGATTCTCACGGACTTAAAGTCCACCCCTCACAACTATTATTTAACTGATACAGAGGAAAAACAAGCCGATTTAGCCCGCTTTTTATTGGGTCAAGAATTTTTCGCTTTTGACACGGAAACCGATGGCATCGATCCCTTGAAAGCCGGATTGGTCGGAATGTCGTTCGCCGTGAAAGAAAACGAGGCTTGGTATGTTCCTGTTCCCGCCAACTCAGTAGAGGCGGCGAAAGTGGTGGAACGCTTCTCCCCTGCCCTGCAAAATCCGAAATCATTAAAGATCGGGCAAAACATCAAATTCGATATTTTGGTACTCCGTAAATACAACGTGAAGGTAGCCGGCCCTCTGTTCGATACGATGATCGCCCATTACCTGCTGAATCCGGAATTGCGGCACGGAATGGATTACTTAGCGGAGACCTATCTCAAGTACCAAACCGTTCCCATCGAGGAACTGATCGGCCCAAAAGGAAAGAGCCAGCTATCGATGCGAAACGTGCCCGTGGAGCAAATCGCCGAATATGCCGCCGAGGATGCGGACATCACGCTCAAGCTAAAGAATTATTTCGCACCCGAATTGAAGAAGGAAGGATTGGAATCCCTCTTCACCACGATCGAGATGCCATTAATATATGTATTAGTGGAAATGGAGGCCACCGGCGTCACGCTGGATACGGTAGCGTTGAAACAATCCTCCGTAGAACTTACCGCCTCCATGAACAAACTGGAGCAGGAGGTTTACGAGCTGGCCGGCACGGAATTCAACATCAACTCCACGAAACAGGTCGGCGAGATCCTTTTCGACCGCTTAAAGCTGGACGAGAAAGCGAAGAAGACCAAAACCGGCGGTTACAGTACCAGCGAGGATGTCTTGGAGAAACTTCGCAACAAGCATCCCATCATCGGCAAACTCCTCGAATACCGCGGACTTAAAAAATTATTAAGTACCTATATCGACGCCCTCCCCGAGTTGATCCATCCGCAGACCGGAAAGATACATACCTCTTTCAATCAAGCGGTGACATCTACCGGTCGCCTCAGCTCTACCAATCCGAACCTGCAAAACATTCCGGTACGGGACGATCTGGGCCGCGAGATCCGTAAGGCGTTTATCCCGGACAACGCGGATTGCCTCTTCTTCTCCGCCGACTACTCCCAGATCGAGCTTCGTATCATGGCCCACCTGAGCGGTGACCCGCATATGATCGAGGCTTTCCAAAGCGGAGCGGATATCCACGCCGCCACAGCCGCCAAGATCTACGGAATCCCAGTAGAGGAAGTAAGCAGCGATATGCGCCGGAAAGCGAAAACCGCCAACTTCGGTATCATCTACGGCATCTCCGTCTTCGGGCTCGCCGAACGTTTGGGCATCCCTCGTTCCGAGTCCAAGGAGTTGATAGACGGTTATTTCAACACCTACCCCCGTATCAAGGAATACATGGAGGAGAGCGTCAAGGTAGCCAAGGAAAAAGAATACGTAGAGACCATTTTCAAGCGCAAGCGTTTCCTGCCGGATATCAACTCACACAACGCTGTCGTACGCGGCTATGCCGAGCGAAACGCAATCAACGCCCCTATCCAAGGAAGCGCCGCCGATATCATCAAACTAGCGATGGTACGCATTTACGAACGCTTTGAGAAAGAGCGATTGAAAAGCAAGATGATCCTCCAAGTACACGATGAGTTAAACTTCAACGTTTACAAAGAGGAAGCCGAGGAGGTAAAGAAAATCGTGCTAGAGGAAATGGAAAACGTCATGAAACTACAAGTCCCCTTGATCGCCGATTGCGGCGAGGGACAGAACTGGCTAGAGGCACATTGACATTCGAAAATAAACCGGGACGCGCTTGCCATTCCGGTTTATTTTCCCTAATATTGTGACGTTATCTCCGCCAAGCACCGGCAAACGACTGCGGCTTTTCTTGTACTTTGCGACAAAAGCGCAACGCTACCCTCTCTGCATCCCCGACTCCAGCGTCACCTACGTAAGCCTGGGATCCGCTAAGATCGAAGAATTGAACTAATACTTAGTATTCACTTTAAATCTCATTGAGTATGGAATAATACAATCTAAAAACACCAAATGCAAGTAAACGACCTTACGAAGTGCTATTCTATTTCCAGCATAGCACATGGAAGCGACAAGAAACTCGATACCGCAATCAAGACATCGCGATATAGCCTCTCAGCTCCCTCGACTATAGCAAGATCCTATAGCCTGGGTACTACGGAATAAAAGAAACCTATCAAATACGTACAATCATGGAAAAAAAGAAAAACCGATGGAGCCTCGCCCTGGCACTGGGCCTCCTCCTCTCCCTCGCCACGGGATGCGGGGATGACGAGAAAGACGAGTGGCAGACTTTCCCCGGGAAATGGGAGGACGCGGAGCATCTGAAAGGCTGGTTACTAGGCATCCTTCCCGAGGAAGCGAACGTCATCGTAACCCAGACGGACTGCGACACGCCCGGCATATTCCTGAGAATCGAGGAAATGCCCACGAGAGAAAACTGGAAAGATTCACTCGTTTATTGCCACAACGACTGGCTTACCCCCTACAAGGATCAACCGGGGAAAAAGCTACGGATCCAAATGCTCTTCTATGTCGATTCCTATCGGCAATCACTTTGCTCAATGCCCGACTCCACGGTTCATTGCGTCTCGCTGAAAGCGGACTTTAAAGAATTGAATTGATAATTAATTTATAAGTGCTATGAAAAGAAATATTTTTATTTTAAGTGTTTTATTCGTTGTATTATCTTGGACAATAAATGCCCAACAACGGATTATTGGAGGTTCTAACGCAAATATATCAGAAGCCCCTTGGCAAGTTCTAATCCAAATAAGTAATGGAGAGTTTGGTGGAGGATCTATCATTGCTCCTAATGTAATTTTAACAGCAGCTCATGTAGTAGAAAAAGCTACAACCTCACAGATCCAAGTTGGAGCAGGTATTTCTAAACGTTCAGAATTAAATGCATCCAGCCGATATGGGGTTTCAAAAGTTATTTGTCATCCTACATTAGATGCTGCATTACTAATATTATCTCGAAATCTACCTATCGGTAATAATATTAAAACAATAGATATCCTTAATTCAAATAAATCCTCTTTATACAATGTAGGAAACACCGTTTTTATAACAGGTTGGGTATTAATGCATCAGGAGTAAATCCAGACCAATTACAAAAAACAAACATCACGATTGTTAATAATTCAGAAGCTCCATATCCTATTGAAAATGGAGAATTTCTTGGCCTTGCAAACGCAAAGCAAGTTTCATCAGGAGATAGTGGTGGACCATGGGCTATTTGGGATTCCTCTTTACAAAAATATATTTTAATAGGATTAACAAAAGCTAGTTCTCCTACCACTTATCATTCTTTGGCTGTAAAAACCTCCTACATCCTCGACTTCCTTCTCCCCCATTACCTGGTCTCCATCACCGGAGGCTCGGACCAAGTATGTACCGCCTCGACATTCTCCGTAAGTTATCCGAACTCCACGGTTACTTGGTCTTGCACGGGTCCTTTGCGAATAACCTCGCAAAGCAATCCCTCCTGTACGGTCTCCTCTACCGGGAACGGAACGGCCGTGCTGAAAGCCACGATCAAGAGTGGGAGCTACACGAAAACCGTGGAGCGGAAGCTCATCAGCGGAGGATATACCTCTTGCACGATCTCTTACGGAAATTCCGTGAACGGGAACAGCGACACGTGGTGTACGAGCCACTCCGGGAACTACTTCTCGATCGAGTCTGATTATGATCTGAACTCCTACGAGGTACGTCTCAAGAAATACCCGGGATTGCAAGTCGTGATGACTACAACCGCATCCAAAGGACAAAATACCTTGAATTATATGCTCTCGCAAGGCTGGTACACGATGGAGGCGCGCTTGCTGGGCTGCAAGAACGGGGATTGGGTAACTACCGGCGAGGTGGAGGCCGTGGATTGCTCCTCCAACTATAGCTTCTCGCTGACCCCGAATCCCGCCACCAACGTGGTGACCCTCACCTTGGACGACGTGAACACGCCGGATCCGCGCGTACCGGCCACCTTCACCGTAGCCGAGGGAGGAAAGTACGAGGTACAGATCTGGTCGGAAACCGCGTTGATGAAGAAATACACCTTCGACCGGCCCACGGTAGACATACCCGTATCCGACCTTCGAAGCGGCCGCTACTTCGTCCTTGTCATCGTGAACGGCAAGAAACTCACGCAGCAGCTTATCATCCGATAAGGATCGAGAAGCCGGCTAAAGCTAACATCCCACACCATCCCCCGCAGGGACTAAGACCGACGAAATTTGACAAGCCCCCATAGGAAAGCGGGGGGAGCGAGACAAGACGCCTCCCCCCCGCTTCTCCCGAATCATCCATCCAATAAATTTTCATACCGAGCTTGATTCTCTAATGAAAGATCCACATCTATTCTTTTATCTTCAGGGCATAGTTCTTGTTTATATCGAAAAAATCAAATATATTTGGTACGAGAAAATGTATCGGCAATCTGCCTTGAGTAAGCTTCTTTCTCTAGGTTGGCATCTATCAATGTTCATACTTTTGGAACTACTATTTGCTTATTATCAAAATTAAAGCTATTGCTTATGTTATGAAACAACCGAAAAAAATCCTACAAATTCGTTTTTGGTTACTCTTATACCTTATCGCATGCGCTTTGGGGAGTTGCGAATCTGATATGGTGGAGGAAATAGAATATTTGAAATCCTCGGATATCACAATCCACATAGAACCTCGTACGATGTTAAAGACTATATGTAAAGATGCGTTTGTTACCGTAAGTGGTGGAGGCGTTTCTTATAGCGTTTATAAAGGGACTACTTGCCGGACTTGCGCAGAATCAGAGCCTCTAGGTCAAGGCGAATATGAGGCCGGAGGATTCCCACAATATGGAAACGCTACCGATCGTGGCACCGGAGGTATGGGAAAACGTTATTATATTGGAGATCACTGGTATTTTGAGTTTCCTCATCTAAAAGATATATATGCCTCAACATCTAATTTAAATGTAATGGAGAAGTCTTCTCTTGAATACGCCTTGCAAACCATAACCAAAAGGCCTGCGGACTTTAGCAAGGTTTACCAAAAGTTATTGGCAACAAAGAAGCTTATAAAATTTCAGATAAATCCAAAAGCGATATCTAATGCCCAATACAATAAAGACAACATCTCCATTGAGTTTAAAGACTCTTACGCTATAGATGGCGACATGTTAATGGAAGAGTTACTTCACGCCGCTCAGCATCTGGTTTATTATGGTGAGGCAATGGATAATAAATATAAGGATTATGAGTTCGAGGTGAAGTGCTTTTGGGATTGCTCGTATTGGATCGCATATATATATATGATGGGTTAGATTATCCAGCACCTATGTATTATGCGACAATAACTGATTCTTCCATTCTTTCTGATTATGAACCTTTATTGAAAAGATATATCAGGCGGGATTTTTTTCTAGAACTAATCTTGCCACTTATAATTCTATAGCAGATAAATGGAAAGGGTATAATGGAATGCACATTTCCAATTTTACTCCCAAAATGATTTTAGATATATTAGGAAGAGCACGGCCTCCTTTGAAACAGTAAATAACACATAAACAGTAAAGAATATGAAAACAACTATCATCTTTATTCTTCTATCGCTCCTCTTTTCCGGCAACACACAGGGGCAAGGGTTGGACTCAACCGTTCGTGTCGAGACGGAGCATTTCATCATTGACCGCCATTTCGCCGGCGAGTACATGAGGGACTACCTAACCATCAAAAATGGCAATCCGCTTGCGGAATGGAAAACGGGCATGAATAATAGGTATTCCGTTCGGTTTGATGAGCACTTGACGCAAGAGGATTTTATAGGCACATTACGCGAAGAGTTGATCAAGCCCTATCTCGGAGCATTCCTAGACACTCTGCCGGCCAGCGAACTCAAAGAGATGAGAATGGTTATACTTAAATACCAATTTGATATCAATCAAAAACTCATAGGATGCTCTTTGCAGACACCTGGAAGATTGCTTGAACGCTACCCGCAGCTCGAACCCATGCTATACAAATGGGTGGAAGGCACAAAGCAATTCGATTTCACGAAATACAAGCTCAACATCTGGGATAAGGAAAAGTTCGGATACGGCGAACTTATCATCTTAGCCGGATATTATGTCAACTGGCTGAACCGGGAACGAAGAAAGCAGTCCGGCGATGAAAAGATCAGGTAGACATGCCCGTATCCCGGCCTTCAAGGCGAATATAACAAACTTTTTCCGTACTTTTGCGCCCGGGAAGCCGGGATACGGCCTCCCCCTCCTTTGGTCAAACAAATAAAAAACGACATACTATGGCATTACAATGTGGCATCGTAGGCCTCCCCAACGTGGGAAAGTCTACCCTTTTCAATTGCTTATCGAACGCGAAGGCGCAATCGGCCAACTTCCCGTTCTGCACCATCGAACCGAACGTGGGAGTGATCACCGTGCCCGACGAGCGGCTAAATAAATTAGCGGAAATCGAACATCCGCAACGAGTGATCCCCACCACCGTAGAGATCGTGGATATCGCCGGGCTGGTGAAAGGAGCGAGCAAGGGCGAGGGATTGGGCAATAAGTTCTTGGCTAATATCCGTGAGACAGACGCAATCTTGCACGTATTGCGTTGCTTCGATGACGATAATATCGTGCACGTGGACGGACGTGTAGACCCGGTCCGTGATAAGGAGATCATTGACTATGAACTACAAATCAAAGATTTGGAAACGATAGACAGCCGTATCGCCAAGGTGCAGAAGCAAGCGCAAACCGGAGGCGACAAGCAAGCCAAGATCGCTTACGAGGTACTTTGTAAATATAAGGAGGCCTTGGAACAAGGGAAAAGCGCACGTACCGTTTCTTTTGACACGAAAGACGAGGAACGTATCGCCCACGACCTGTTCTTGCTGACGAACAAGCCTGTCATGTATGTTTGTAACGTGGATGAGGCCAGCGCCGTAAACGGCAATAAATATGTGGATGCCGTACGTGAGGCGGTCAAAGACGAGGATGCCCAGATACTGGTAGTCGCCGCTAAGATCGAGAGTGAGATCGCTGAGTTCGATACCTATGAGGAGCGCCAGATGTTCCTACAAGAGATCGGATTGGAAGAGTCCGGCGTAAGCCGTTTGATTAAATCGGCTTATAAATTATTGAACCTGCAAACCTTCTTGACCGCCGGACCGGACGAATGCCGCGCGTGGACGTTCCATAAAGGCTGGAAAGCGCCTCAATGCGCCGGTGTGATCCATACCGATTTCGAGAAAGGATTCATCCGCGCCGAGGTGATCAAGTACGAGGATTATATCGCTTATGGCTCCGAGGCTGCCGTTAAAGAGGCCGGAAAGATGAACGTTGAAGGTAAGGAATATGTTGTGCAAGATGGAGATATCATGCATTTCCGCTTCAACGTCTGATCCCCGCCAAAGAAACAGGGATGAACGCATAAGGGAAGGGGGATGTGTCGAGTTTACGACACATCCCCCTTCCTTTGTTAAAGTCTCAATAAATCATCCGGACAATTTGTGCGCAATTGAGCCGGCGATACCATACCCTGCCATCTCCATACCTTTCTCATGAGTCCTTCCTACTACATATTTAAGTAAGTTCGCAGCAAGCCGCTCAAACGTTACATACTGCGAAATAAATAAAGAATTCCGCACGTTTGTCAGGATTAAACCATATATTTGGATTCGTTTAAAACCATATTACCATGAAACACTTATGGATCGCCGCATTAGCAGCCTGTAGCCTGCTCACGGGGTATGCGCAAAAGCAAAAAGTAACCAGCGTGCTGGAAGTGATGGACATTACGACCGGGCAACGCTCCGTCATCAAGGAATTCCCTTTCCTGATCGAGGCTCCGAACTGGACCCCGGACGGCCAATGGCTGGTTTACAACAGCGGAGGAAAACTCTATAAGCTCTCCACCGAATCCCCCAGCGAACCGCAGTTGATCCCTAGCGACTACGCCGCCCGTTGCAACAACGACCACGTGATCTCCACCGACGGTAAGCAAATCGCCATCAGCAACGGGACAAGAGAAGACGGCCGTTCGCGCATCTACATCCTGCCCTTCGAGGGAGGTATCCCTCGGCTGATCACCCCACTCGGACCCAGTTACCTGCACGGATGGAGCCCCGATGGGAAGCAGCTCGCCTATTGCGCCGAGCGGAAAGGCAATTTCGACGTATATGTCATCCCCGCCCTCGGAGGAGAGGAAATCCGCCTCACGACCGCCGAGGGACTGGACGACGGCCCCGAATATTCTCCCTGCGGCCAATACATCTGGTTCAACTCCGTACGCACCGGACTCATGCAGGTATGGCGCATGAGAGCGGACGGTTCCGAGCAGACCCAGATGACCTTCGACGAGACTCGCAACTCTTGGTTCCCGCACGTGTCGCCAAACGGCAAACTCGTTGTCTTCATCACCTATAAGAAAGGCGACCTGGAGCCCGGTCAGCACCTCGCCAACAAACACGTGGAATTGCGCCTCATGCCTGCCGAGGGCGGCGAGCCCAAGACGATCGTAAAGCTATTCGGCGGATAAGGGACGATCAACGTCAACTCCTGGGCCCCCGATAGCAAGCGATTCGCTTTCGTCAGCTACCGGATGGAATGATTTCGTCACCGAGCAACAACAAGACATGTTTCAATAACAAAACATTTTTCAATATGCTACATATCACGTTTTTTTTGATCGGCTTGGCCCTGACGGGAGTTCTCGCTTCCTGCGGCCAGGCCCCGCGAGAGGAAGGGCTCAAAAGAATTGATGTCGGGACGGCATACGCCAGCCAAGCCTCCTTGAAAGCCTCGGACTATTTCCGTAAAGTCCGCTACATCCCCTTGGAGACCACCGAGCAGTCATTGGTAGGAAATAACCCGGAGATTTGGATCGCCGATGATCATCTGATCGTCTCTACCGAACAAGGTTGCCTATCGTTACGATAAGGAAAGCGGGCGTTTCATCAGCTCGATCGGACATAAAGGCAACGACCCACAAGGCTGCCTATCGTTCTCCGGATGGCTGAACGCCGCCGCCCAGACGATCTATTTCCCTGCCGGCAACGGCCGGTCGGTCATCTACGATACCGAGGGAAACTTCGTGGGCGAGCAAAAAGATCTCGACCAAACAGATGGGTTGTTCGGCATCGACTCGTATGATTATTTGGACGCACATATCTTGGTGGAGCACCTGCCCGCCACGGCGACAAAGCCCGACCGGGTGATCCTCTTCCGGGATACGACCCTGATCGCCGCCTTCCCCTCGCACGGCGAGCCGCTCTTCCCCCTGGCGAAAGCCATGGCCGATATCGAGGGTATCAACGTGCAAAACGATAAAGACACCGGGCACAACATTATCTACATCACCTTCAAGGACGGACAACAAAATGGGTTCATCCCCACGGAACAACCCTTTTGGCACGTGAAAGACAGGCTCTTCTTCCGCGAGCAGTTCAACGATACCCTCTACCAAGTAAGCCCGGAAGGATTGAGTCCGGTGAGCCGCCTCGACTTCGGGACGATACGCTGGGACCGGAAAGACCGGTTCAATCCGGAAAAAGACAAGGCCGCCTATCCTTTCGCAATCTACGAGAATGAGCGTCTGCTTTGGCTCCGCTTCGCAGTAAACCTCTATCACCCGGAAGAGCTGAAATTCTACAATGCCGTGTACGACAAGAGCCGTGACGAGGTAAAAGTATCCCCTTTCAAGGAACAGGTGACAGACGACATAAACGGCTTCTTCCCGTTGCAACCGACGTTTATCACCCCTATGGGTGAGTTTGCCCAGCTGGTATCCGCTGCAACTCTCTTGGAATGGTTCGACACCCACGCCGACAACGAGGCATGGCCGGAAGAGATAAAAAACCTCCGCAAATTAACGGAAGAGGACAACCCGGTCGTGATCCTCATGGAATAAATAATAAAAAACAGCCGAAAACGCGTAACAATTCATACCCCTCTCCCGTCTTCCATACGAAAGCCTCTCCCAAGGCGCGCGAACGGAAGGCTACGAGATGTTTAACGAAAAAACAAATACCGCGATGAAACGATTACTTGTCATATTGACAATTGTCCTTATCAGCCAAGCTGGATACGGACAACAAAAGATGGATCAATTATTTAATGCTTTCCGAAGCGAGAGCGATGTTACTTCCGTAAATATCGGAAATATAACGATGAAACTAGCCAGTCTGTTTACCGAGACGATGGGCGTGAACGGCATCGAAGTCTTATCTTTCGATGAATGCGCCCAAGAGGTGAAAGAACGTTTCTCCAACACCATCCGGAACCTGAAAGACCCGGATTACGAGACAATTGTCTCAGCCAACGAAAACGATAACCGTACGAAAATCCTTGTCAACATCCAGGAAGATATGATCCGGGAGTTGGTCATACTCACCACCGGAAGCGGCAATGCGTTGATCCGTATCAAAGGAAATATCAAGCCGGATGACTTAGACCGGGTGATCAACGAACACAAAGGAAAATACTAAAAGAAGCATAAGGATGGAGACCGCTATATTCAAGCAGCGATTCCTTCCTTTTCACCCCAAGCTCTATCAGATCGCTTACGCCTTGGTTGGCGACAAGGCCGATGCGGAAGACATCCTTCAAGAGGCCTATTGCAAACTGTGGAATAAACGGGACGAGCTGGAGGACATCCAGAACCCGGAAGCCTTTTCCATCACATTGGTCAAGCATCTTTGCCTGGATTTCCTACGATCGCCCAAAGCAAGCCGAAAAGAGAACAAGGAGACGCTGGAAACCGTCCGTCTAACAACCAGCTCCTCTCCGGATAAGGAACTGGAAGAAAAGGAAGATATCAGGCAGGTACAGGCACTGATCGAACAACTCCCCGAAAACCAAAAGCAGGTAATCCGCCTGCGAGGAATCGAGGATTGTTCCTTCGAGGATATCGAACAGATCACGGGACTGAGTCCCTCTAATATACGAACATTACTTTCCCGGGCCCGCAAAACGATCCGGGAGAAACTAAAAAAAGCAAGTTGTCATGATGGATGAGAAAAGAATAGATAAACTGATAAACAAGGCACTCCAAGAGGACTTAGCCTTGCCGGAAGGACTTTCCGAACGACTGGAGCGGCAAATCAATCTCCTGGCCCATGACAAAAAGCTGGCTCGATCCGCACGTCTACGTCCTTTCTATTGGATAAGCGGTGTCGCCGCCGCTATCTTCGGTACCCTGTTCCTGTTCTTCACGGAGACCAATCATCCGGCTTCCGCCATGGCCGATACCTTTACCGATCCGGAAGAGGCGGCAGTCGTAGCCCAAAACGCCTTGGCGTTCATGTCCAGGAACTTGAACATAGGCCTCGGGCAAGTCCATGAGACCAGCCAAGAGGTAGAGCGAATAAATAAGATCATACATAAACATTTAAATGATTAATACAATGAGACATAAATATCTATATCTACTATTGCTTCTCTGCTGCGTGAACATCGGTTTCGCCCAGAACAAGCTTTTCGACAAATATGCGGACATGGATGATGTTACTTCCGTGTATATCTCCAAGAAGATGTTCCAAATGATGCCGGTCATGGAAACTGCCGGGCTCAACCTGGCCAACCTGAAGGGAAAGATCGAATCCCTGCAAATACTGACTACCGAGAAAGCAGAATTAAAGAAAAAAATGCGAAGCGAGTTCAATGCCTTGATCGGTAAGGAACACGAGGAACTCATACGGGTGAAAGATGGGAAGACCAAGGCCAACTTCTACGTCAAGCAAAAAGGAGAGCTGATCCAAGAGTTGATCATGATAGCCGACATGGAGAACGGAGGTTTCAGCGTCATGCAATTGTTAGGACGTTTCACGCTCCAAGATGTGCAGGAAATTACCAGTGAGATCAACAAATAATGACAATGCCTATTGTAAGCCTCTTATAATGCCCATTATAAGGAGCTTACGATGGGCATTATAAGAGGTTTACAATAGGCATTGTAAGAAACATAGTATAATTCATTGTACCACAAGTTATTTCCCAGTAATAATCCGCTTAATCTCACTCAGCTTATTTAAGGCTTCCAAGGGAGTAAGATTATTCACGTCCAAGTTCTTGATCTCATCCCGTACTTGGCTCAACACCGGATCATCCAACTGGAAGAAACTCAGCTGATACCCCTCGGCGGCAGAGGCGATCGCTTTTACAGGTTTACCCGCAATGCCTTCCTGACGATTCTCGGACTCCAACTGCTTCAAGATCTCATTCGAACGCTTCACGATACTTTTAGGCATACCGGCCATTTTCGCCACATGGATACCAAAGCTATGCTCGCTTCCTCCCGGTATCAACTTACGCAAGAATATCACCTTATTCCCTACTTCCTTGACCGATACGTTATAATTCTTGATCCGCTTAAAGGCACGCTCCATCTCATTCAGCTCGTGGTAATGGGTAGCGAACAGCGTCTTCGCCTTCGCATTAGGGTGCTCATGGATATATTCCACGATCGCCCAAGCGATCGATATACCATCGTAGGTACTAGTACCCCGGCCTAACTCATCGAAAAGCACTAAGCTCCGGGAAGTCATATTATTTAATATATCGGAAGCCTCATTCATCTCGACCATAAAAGTAGACTCACCCACCGAGATATTATCCGAGGCGCCTACACGGGTAAATATCTTATCCACGATACCGATATGGGCGCTCTCGGCCGGAACGAAGCAACCGATTTGCGCCATGAGCGTAATCAAGGCTGTCTGACGCAATAAGGCGGACTTACCGGCCATATTCGGACCCGTGATAATGATGATCTGTTGTTTCTCGTCATCCAGATAGACATCATTGGCGATATAAGGTTCTCCCAAGGGCAGTTGTTTCTCGATTACCGGGTGGCGACCTCCCTTTATGTCGATCTTGTCGGAATCACTCACGACCGGACGGATATACTTATTCGCCTCCGCGGCCTTAGCGAAAGATAACAGGCAATCGATACGCCCGATCAAGTTCGCGTTCATCTGGATAGGCGGAATATATTCCGTCAAGGCCAATACCAGCTCATTGAAAAGGCGAGTCTCCAAAGCAAGGATCTTTTCTTCCGCCCCTAATATCTTCTCCTCGTATTCCTTCAACTCCTCGGTAATATAGCGCTCGGCGTTCACCAAGGTCTGTTTACGGATCCAATTCGCCGGGACTTTATCCTTATGGGTATTACGTACCTCTATGTAATAACCAAAGACGTTGTTGAAAGCGATCTTCAAGCTTGGGATACCCGTCAATTCGATCTCACGCTGCTGTACCTTCAACAAATAATCCTTGCCGGAATAAGCGATGGCACGCAAGTCATCCAATTCCTCGTTGACACCCTTCGCTATAATTCCTCCCTTATTGACCAAAGAAGGGGGATCGTTATTAATCTCTTTCTCAATCCGGTTGCGGATCAAGGCGCAAACGTTCAACTGCTCCCCGATCCGGCATAAGCTAGGCTCCTCACTCGCCATACATGCCTCCTTGATCGGCTCGATCGCACGAAGCGCAACCTTTAGCTGAACCACCTCACGAGGAGATACACGGCCGACAGCTACCTTGGAGATAATACGTTCCAAATCGCCGATCTGCTCCAACTGCGTATCCAGCAACTCCTTTGTCTCCGGTTCACGGAAGAAATAATCCACGACCTCTTGGCGTTCTTGGATCGGTTTTACATCCTTTAGCGGAAATAGTATCCACCGGCGAAGCATACGAGAGCCCATCGGCGAGATCGTCTTATCGATCACGTCCAACAAGCTTGTTCCCTCATCGTTCATCGTACCCACCAGTTCCAAGCTGCGTACCGTAAACTTATCCAAGCGGACGTATCGATCCTCCTCGATACGGGATAAAGCGGTGATATGGGAAATATGCGTGTGCTGGGTCTGGTCCAGATAATACAGAATCGCCCCGGAAGCGATAATACCTAATTTCAAGTGTTGTACGCCAAAACCCTTCAAGTTCTTCGTCTCGAAATGCTTCAACAGGCGATCCTCGGCAGCCGAGGTCGTAAAGATCCAGTCATCCAGCTCAAAGATAAAGAAACGAGGACCGAAAGCCTCCTCGAAACGCTTCTTGTTTCCCCGTTCGATCAACACTTCCTTCGGGGAAAAATTATTGAGTAATTTGTCGATATAGTCAATAGAACCCTCCGCCGTCATGAACTCGCCGGTAGAGATATCCAAGAAAGAGATACCACATACCTCCTTGGCGAAATGGATAGAGGCCAAGAAATTATTCTCTTTATGATTCAGTATATTATCATTGATAGAAACACCGGGAGTCACCAATTCCGTAATTCCCCGCTTCACCAATTTCTTAGTCAATTTAGGGTCTTCCTGCTGATCACAAATAGCCACACGCTTACCGGCCCGTACCAATTTCGGCAGATAAGAATCCAAGGCATGATGTGGAAATCCCGCCATCTCAACATGCTGCCCTACGCCATTCGCACGTTTGGTCTGTACGATACCCAGTATTTCCGCACCAATCACGGCGTCCTCGCCATACATCTCGTAAAAGTCTCCAACCCGGAATAAAAGGATAGCGTCCGGATGTTTCGCTTTTATATCGAAATACTGCTTCATCAAAGGGGTTTCCACAACTTTTGCCACGATAGTAATCTTTTAAATGCGTTTACGAATTAATCCGCACAAAGGTACTATTTTTTTTCTATCCGTTTACTTTCTTATAATCCGCTAGAAAAGTAGCTAGCCCACTATCCGTTAACGGGTGTTTCAATAAGCCTTTAATGGCGGACAAAGGACAAGTAGCCACATCCGCCCCGGCCTCCACGCATTGGATGATATGCTGGGTGCTACGGATAGAAGCCGCTAAAACTTGGGTATCATAATCATAATAATCTATTGCTGTCCGATAAAATTCAGAAAACGCGATACAGTATGGCTCGAACGCAGAT
>ERZ778496.282-NODE-282-length-56842-cov-12.360892_pt1 | contig 56842 bp, 57 predicted proteins | sample MGYA00433099_ERZ778496 | MGnify/ENA primary metagenome ERZ778496 (study PRJEB29527, sample SAMN07138962) | mouse gut metagenome | material: feces | host: mouse | place: China:Nanjing | collected 2016-01-25 ...
GCCACCAATGCTATCTTTAAAAGGTATCTGACGGACACGGTAACATTTCGTGGAACAGCAACGGATATTGATTTGCTGACTGAATCAGGAACATATGCTATTGTTCGTGGTGCTTCTGTCGGTGTTCCTTCGGGAGCTTACGATTATGGTGTGCTTGTAACGCTGAATGCAAGCCTCTTCATCGCCCAGCTGTACATCCCTCACTATAAAGCCCCCAGTGGACATAACTTGTATAGCCGTGTGTGGTACAGTAGTGGTTGGAAGCCGTGGCAGGGCTATGACAGCGTGGAAGAAATACCCGCCGTATAACCGCCTCCCGCTAAACAGCGACAGCCCCTCGCATCTCCATACATATCCTAAAATGACAATGGCTTCCGACATATCCCGGAAGCCATTATCATATCTATTCAAGAAGATCTGATATAAAAGAGTCGCCCACCCCTCCCCCCTCGGTGAAGCGCATAGGGGCACATCACTACCATTGGCCGTAGCGTTCATATTCCTTGCGGGATAGAGTATTGCCATTATCGGGCTTATCACCTACGGCACTGGCCCGATAACGGCACGGAGCATTACGCTCGCATTCGCTACCGCCTAATCCCTGCATGGCTGCCTACAGCCGGAAGCCTATGCCGAGGGTTCATCGGGCTGCTCTCCGATTGCCGATAAATCCCATCGGCACACGCCTCCGTCCTTCGCCTTTATCGCCATTCGGGAATCGCCGGCAGCGAGGCGGCCTTATTGGCACGCTGCAATGCACCGCCTACTCACTCCCTTACTCCATTTCACTTCTACGGCCATATCACGTTTCGCGCCCCTCACTGCTTCACCGAGCCATCACGCCCACAAGGGGCAGAGCGGTATACCAAAGCGTGAGCTGCACTCACACATTGGTCTCATTACCGTGCGCACTATATCTCCGCTGGATAAATTTTTCTGCTGATTGCACGGCACACCCTGCATATTCCGCAAAAATCAAAAGGGAGAGCGCCCCTCGCTCCGTAGGGAGTGCGGGGGTAGTCTACCGTCGGAAAAAGGGGAATTTTTCCCCTTTTAACCCCTTTAATTGCTTGAAAATAGTATATTTGCATTTTTAACCACTGGAAAAACGCAAAATTTTGTAAAATTTCATGGGAAACAACAAGGAAAACATCTCTGATTCATAGCCATTTATATTCGTGATTATTCGTATAAAATTCTTATTTTGTTTGTATACTTCTTATATAGTTAATATATTTGCGATATATTTAATCAAATTAAGAACTTATGAAACAAAAATTTATTACCTTCAACGGTGTTTCAATACCCGTTGCGACAAAGGACTCACAGTCCTATCTCCCAATCAAACCTATTTGCGAAGCAATAGGCATCGCATTTCAGCCTCAAAACGATAAAATAAAGGAGCATCCGATTCTTCGTTCAACTGTAACGATAATCGTTACAGTTGGTGCAGATGGGAAACCTCGCGAAATGGTATGTCTACCAGTTAAATTCATCTATGGATGGCTGTTCACAATCAATCCCGGCAAGGTCGCACCGGAGGCACGGGCAAAAGTCGAAGCCTATAGCCTCGAATGTTACGAAGTCCTTTACAATCATTTCAACACCACACTCACCAGACAACTTGATGCCAACGCAGCTGAACTCGAACAACTCAAAGCACTAAACGACGCCATCCACCGAGAAAAAGAGGCTAAGGCCGACAGGTTTAAGGCAGAAAAAGCGCTCGCCAATATAAGAGCCTCAAGGCTCGAAGAAGAACCTACTCTCTTCTGAATTTGATTAAATATGGCTATCGTCCTGTTGTAAAGAGTTACACAGGACGATATTTTTTTTGCATATGTTACTTCCTTGTCGTATATTTGCAGTGCGAAACAAAATGATGATAATTTATCTCGGGGAGCCACGGTCATCGGCTCGAACATTCTTCGGGCATTTTTTATGCCAATTCTGCAACCATACACGGCTGCTGTGTCCTTACAAGTTTGCTCTTCGGAGAAAATCATTGTTTTGTTTCGCGACGGGATACGGCAGCCGTCTTTTTATACCCCTGCCTGTAATGCGAAACAAAACAATGTAAAATGGAAGAATTAAACCTACTATCCGAAGGGCAAAAGGCCGTTGTCGATGCCTACCTTGCCAACTACGAACCTGCTGATACCTACGACCACGAGGCTCATATACTCGTTGACACGCAGACAATGATTTTACATATGGGTACTATGTGCCGTTTCGACGAGAACATGCTCTGCGACTACCTTGCTCAAAAAGGATTCCGCGCCCACTATGAGGACAAAGATGCCATCTGCGGATGGATTATGAAAGAAGTCTGATAAAATTTACTGTTATATGCCTTTCCGTTTTTCTACACCCGGTGTCACATTATTTTCCCTCGTCGCAGCAGGGATAATGTCTCTTTTCCGCGCACCTAAGAAGCACATACGGACATCTCGGCCATCCCAACCGCCCTGTGTCTCACGTGTGCAGGAAATCGTTAATACCCATAGTGATTGTACGGCCGAAGTGTTCAATATCTTCGTGAAAGGCCGTAGGTCGGTCAGAATTTTTTCTGACATTACTCCCGGCGACCGCGTAGGGCTTCACCTGCATGGCAGCACCGTAACCGTAACTGTCGGAACTGCGCGTGTGGCCACTGCCGTTCTACCTGAATCATCCCGCCTGCCTGAGGTGATACATGGAGGCCACAGCTTCGATGCCTACCTCGGAGGCCGGGATGAACAGAATGTCTCCGAAGAGGCCGATTTCGCTTCCATCATAGTATTTTATATTCTTGATGGAGTCCCGCCAACCCGGGTCAACCTCTGTCATACCTAATCATCAGGACTACTATATTGCAAGCCCCGCCATAATCCGGCAGGGCTTTTTTTGTGTCTTTTAATCTCCGTCTGACAGTCGGTTACTTTGTCGGAAATTAATCTCTCCGACTATGAGTGGTATAAACGAAACTGCTACTGTAACCCTCAATGTTAATGGCGCTCAGGCAAAACAGATGATGTCCGAGCTTGATACGAAAATCAAGGCCACAGAACAGACGATTGAGGAATTAAAAAACAAGATAAAAGACCCCAAGGCTCTTGAGAATGCCCAAAATCAGCTGAACGATTACAACACACGCCTTTGGGCTGTCATGGACAATGCAGCCCGGACAAAAACCGCGATAAACGAGATGAAAGCCTCGGGTGCTTCACCTGTGGAACTGGAGGCCGCTAAATCACAGCTAAAGAAATATTCTACTGAAATCGGGCATCTTAAACGTGCGGTAAAAGATGCCAAGACCGAACTTGACAAATTCGAGCCTAAGACAATGGAAAAGGCCCGGAAAGAACTGTCGTCATACAAAAAACAGCTTGAAGGAATTAAATCCGCTACCGAGGGCGTTACCCAAGCCCTCGGCAGTCTCGACACGGCCACTCCACGGCAACTCGAAAAGGCGCTCCGCACCCTCAATAAACAGTTAAAGGGGCTGACTCCGGGCACGGAAGTATGGAATTCACATGTCGAGCAGATTCAGAGTCTGAAAGCGCGCCTCGCAGAATTAAAAGATGAGATTGACGGACAGCAGTCAGCATGGTCTCGGTTTCAGGACTGGGCTTTGGGGGCTTGGCCTGCCATTGACCTCTTGCAGCAATGGGGAGGGAACGCATTCGACATCATGCGTGGTGCGGTCGATGCCTATGCGGACATGGATCAGGAAATGGCCAATGTCCGCAAATTCACAGGGATGACAGCGGAAGCTGTCGATGACCTGAACGTGGAGTTCAAGAAAATCGACACCCGTACTTCACGCGAGAATCTTAACAAACTCGCACAGGAAGCCGGCCGTCTCGGCAAAACCTCAAAGGACGATATACTCGGTTTTGTCAAAGCAGCTGATAAAATCAATGTCGCACTTGATGACCTTGGTTCGGACGCTACGCTTAAACTCTCCAAACTTACCGGGGTTTTCGGTGACGAATCACGTTACGGTACGGAACAATCCCTGCTTAAAGTGGGTTCCGTCATAAATGAACTGTCGCAGAACTGTTCGGCATCAGCACCCTACCTCGCCGATTTCGCCTCGCGAATGGGAGGTGTGGGAGCACAGGCAAATATGACAATCCCGCAGATAATGGCCTTTGGAGCAGTCCTTGACAGCAATGGCCAACAGGTCGAAGCTTCATCCACAGCACTCTCTCAAGTCATCGTCCGGATGATGCAAGAACCTGCAAAATACGCCAAGGTCGCAGGCCTCGATGTCAAGAAATTCACACAGATGCTGAAGACTGATGTCAACAGCGCCCTGATTCTTTTCCTCGAAACCCTCCAGAAAGCCGGTGGTATGGACACACTGTCGCCGATGTTCAAAGACATGGGCGAGAACGGCTCTCGTGCCATTGCTGCCTTATCTACCCTTGCCACCCACATTGATCAGGTAAAAGCCCAGCAGGAAGTCGCAAATGTTGCCTTTGCGGAGGGAACATCCATTGATAAGGAGTTTGCAGTCCAGAACGAAACTGTACAGGCTTCACTCGAAAAGGCAAAAAACGCCGTGAACGAACTACGCGTCGAGCTTGGCCAGCGCCTTTCCCCCCTGATGTCTCACATGATATCGTCAACCTCCGCCATGACGAGGGGGCTTCTGACACTCATTAAATTTTGTTTTGAATACAAGGGGGTTATACTTACGCTATCGGCTACACTCCTTGCCTACATTGCCACCGTAAAGGCATACGTAGCCGCAAAGGCTATCGAAAATGCAGTTGAACAGACTGGCTTACGCCTGAAAGCTTTGGTGCGGCCACTCGTCCTTGCCACATCATTAGCCTATTATAAATTGACCAAAAATGTCACTAAGGCTGCTGTCGCTCAACGCTTGTTGAATGCCTCGATTTCTGTAAGCCCTATAGGCCTCATGATAACGGCAATCACCACGGCCATAGGTCTGTTATGGACTTACTCCTCAAGGGCAAAGAAAGCTGCTGAAGAACAGAGCCGTCTGCGCAAAGAGGCCGAAGCTTATAAAAAATCCATATCGGACATCTCTCTGGCTTCGGAACAGTATGCTCAGGAAGAAAAAAGCCGTCTTGACATGCTGTACAGGGCAGCAATGAGTGAAGCGACATCAAAACAAGAAAGAATAAAAGCTTCGAGAGAACTGATTTCCCTCTATCCTGACTATTTTAAGAACCTATCCGCTGAAGACATCATGCTCGGCAACGCAAAGGACCGATATGATGAACTAACCCGTTCAATCATCGAAAATGCGAGGGCGAGGGCAGCCGCGGATCTCGTCTATAAAAACCAACAGGAGATACTTGAAATCGAACAGAAGATAATTGACGGCGAAGCATCCCAGATCAGGCTTGCAGAGGAAAGGGACGCAGCCAAATCAAAAGCCGATAACACACCCGATGCAACAGGTCTTATGTCTACGGGCATGGCTCAGCACGCTGCATACGCCGAAGCAATGACAGCGTATGTAGAGGCGGAAAATGCGCTTATCGACAAAGGTAATGAAGTACAGGATTTGTATGATAAGCGCAGGGCTTTGGAAGATGCCAATGAGGGCTTGATCAAACAGTTCGGTCCTGCCGCTCTCGCAAACGCATCAAAGACTAATCCGGCTATCCCTGAGACGACCACCCCTACCGGTTATGTGTCGCAGGTTCAAGCCGAAAAAGAGCGTAAGAAAAAGGAAGCCGAAGAACGCCGTGCTGCGGTAAAAGCTCGAAAAGAATTCAAGGCCGAGCTTGACTCTTACAAGGCCCAGCGTTCCGCCTCTGACCGTCAGGTGCTCGAACTTTACAAATCTGGAGTTATCGAATATGACGAACTCCTGCGTCGCCGGCACGAGAATGAACTGAAATATTATGACTCCTCGATATCGCATTTCCAAAAAACATTCTCTGACCAGAAAGACACATATCTGCAGGACGACAAGGACTACCAGAAGCTCCTCCTTGACCGTGAGAAATCCGACGAGAAATATGAACAGAACCGTACCGCCCTCGCACTACAGTCTATCAACCGTCGTAAAAATGCCGAAGAACAGGATGCGCAACACATGTTTGATGTCAAATCCGATCCTACGGTACAGGACGAGATAGCCCTTCAGACAGAACTGTACCGTATTCGTCGTACAGCCCTTGACGACAAGCTCGCCCTTTACACGGAAGGGTCGAAGGAGCATGCCGACGTTCGGTTTGAAATCGAGTCTCTTGAGAAAGAGCGTGAGCTGACATTGAACAAAACCTATTTCAAGGCCGTCAGCAAGCTCCGTGCGGAATACGACAAGAAAAGTGCGTCAGAAAGGTACAGGCTTGAAAAAGCCACCCTCGATGCCCTTCTGAAAGCCGGAACTCTTACAGCACAGCAATATGAGCAATCCCTGAAAGGCATAGCCGGCAAATACAAGCCGGAGCTCCCCGGCTCGTCTCCGGAGGCTTCTGACGCCGAAGCTCAGGCCAAGTATGAAGCTCAAAAGAAACAGTTAGAGAAGGCACTCGCTGATGGATTGATATCTTCTGAAGAATACTATGACCGTCTGGCCTCCATCAGTGAAGAAGCCCGTAAAACCATCTTTGGCGGACTCATCTCCTCCTCCGGGGAATGGAACTCCATGCTTTTCAACATCACCGATTCCTTCAAGAGCCTGCTTGACGGACTCGAAGGATCTCTTGCCGGCACTCTTGAACGGATAGCCCAATGCACTGCAGCCGTCTCCGCCGCCGTTACAGCCGGGATGCAGGTCGCCACTGAATATGCCAAGGCTGACGCTGAAATCCGGATTAACACCATAGAAAAGCGTTACGAAAAGGAAATCGAGAATGCTCAGGGCAATTCATATAAAGTCACGAAGCTTGAGAAGGAAAAAGAGGAAAAAATTGCCAAGATAAAAAATGATGTCACAAAAAAGCAATATGCAATGCAGGTCGCTCAGGCCTTTGCCGATACCGCGGCCAATGCCCTTAAAGCATACGGATCTGCGCAGGTGCTTCCCTTCCCTGCATCCCAGATTGTAGGAGCTATGGCCGCCGCTGTGGCCACAGCCCAAGGTCTTGCCCAGATTGCAGTCATCAAGAAACAGCGGCAGGCGGCCGAGGCTCAGGGCTACGCCGAAGGCGGATTCACAAAGCCCGGAGGTAAGTACGAGCCGGCCGGCATCGTTCATGCCGGTGAATGGGTGGCCTCACAGAAGCTTCTCGCCAGTCCCGTCGCACGTCCGATGATCGAGGCTCTTGACTACGCGCAGCGGACCAACACAGTCGGGTCACTCCGTCCTGATGATGTGTCACGCGCCATCACCGCAAACAATTCCCTCGTCCGGATTGCCGAAAATGACGGAAGCCCGGCACTCATTGTGGCCGCTGCCATGCAGATGTCACGCACTGTTGACAATCTTACCGACAGGCTCAACCAACCGTTTATTACGGTCAACACCGTCACAGGTGATAAAGGTATAAAACAGGCTCAGGACGAGTATTCGCGCCTGATAAATAATAAATCTCCTAAATCCCGTAAGAATGCAACTAATCATTGACGGAAAGAATGCTGTATTGAAAAAAGGAAGCTCTTTCGATTATATATCAGAAAACCGCTCTTTTTCTGACGCTGATGATTACACCCTTTCAATAACATTGCCTTTGGCCGGTTGCTCCGAGAATCTTGCTATTTTCGGACATATTGACCGAATGGACATCGGTTCACGTAATATAGTTTTTGAGGCATCTGTCATTGACCGCGGATTTTCAAAAAACGGGGTTGTCACCGTCGTTGGCGCTACCGATATCGAGGTGAAATGTCAGTTCCTTGAAGGACGCAGCGTCCAGAACTTCAACACCACATTTGACGAAATCTATATTAATGATCTTGATCTCGGCATCTATCCGGCATCGTCGTTGCCACACTATCCGTCGGAGTATCTGAACGACATCGGACATGGAGCTGAACAGGTGGCCTTGCCTTGGGTCTACGATGAATCCGGAAGCATTCAGAATGAAATGGTCTATGACTCCGGCGGCAGCCTCGTCTGGTCCCAGTCCGCAAAGGACACCGGGAAGCTTTCTTTCCAGCCATATCTCATTGTCATTGCCAGACGTATATGTCAGGCGGTCGGTTACACCTGCGATTTCTCCCGATGGGAAGCTTCCCCGGATTTTTATCTTCTCATCTGTAATACACTCCCGGCTGCTTGGGATATTACTCAGTATGGACGTATCCTACCGCATTGGACTGTGTCGGAATTCTTCGAGGAGCTGGAAAAAATCCTCGTGTGTGAAATCGATATTGACCATAAGGCTAAGCATATCGGATTGACATTCTGCAATGTTATTACGGAATCACTCCCTGTATTTAAAATCGATCAGGTGGTCGATTCCTTCGACTCTGAAATATCATATAATGACGGACTTTGCACCTTCAAAGGTCTGGCGAATCTCAGTTACGCTGACCGTGGTGATGAAAAATGGAAATTCGAACAGTGCCAATGGTTCATTGACCTGATAAGGTCTGAAAACAAATATTACAAGGAATTTCAGACTGAACGTGAATTCCTTGATTGGAGCACGGCCTCTTTTGGAATCCTCGGTCCTTCCCTGACAGATAAGGATACGGAGCGTGGGAAAAATGTCGGGATGCTGATGCACATTGTCGAGTCTAACCGTTACGGCATATGGCGTGTGGTTCACAGCAAATTAGGTACGTTCCTCAATATGTATTTCTATCAGTGGCTTGACCTCAATCGTTTCGGTGATGTCATCCGCGATCCTGACTCCGACAATGACATAGAGTTACAATGCGTGCCGGCCCGTATCGACTACACTGACTCCGAACATGGTGAATGCCTCTTTCTCGCTCCATCAGCCTTCAACGAAAATGAAGAGCTTGATTCCGATGGTATCCGGCAGCCGGTGGCCTACAGCAATTTTCTAAAAGGCGAACAGGATTCATTACCCGTATATTACGATAAAATACATCTTGCATACTGGAATGGTCTCAATCCGGAAGGGGGCTCTTCCACGGCATCATCCCTGTGTCCGGGCGTGGACAATCGATTTTCGTTAGGCGACAGATATGCCTCATATATGTCCGGTCTCAAGATAAATCCGCGTGAAAAGCTCAAAATTTCATTCCTGTCTTCAGTCATGCCTTCTGTAAGGTCGGTCTTCCACATCAAGGGCAAACACTATCTCTGTGAAAAAATAACTGCGACATTTACCGAAAATGGCATGTCGCAGCTACTCAAAGGAGAATTCTATCCCTTGCTCGATGATTAAAGATAAAAAATTCGTAACTTCGCTATATGATACAAGATACAGGACGTAAATACAGACCCTTTGCAATCACAGCCACGACGCTTGGCCATCCCGACAAGCTCTATACGCCCATTACTGTTGTTAATATCTCTAAAGGTAATGAGCTTGTGGCTGCCACGGTAAATGGAATGTGGGACACAGGTGCTGACATTTGCCTCATGTCTCGTCGGCTCGCAGAGGCACTGCTTATTGATTTCGATAAAACAATCCCCGCAGCCGGAATCCTTGGCGATGACAAGGTGAAAATAGGAATGACTCGGGTAGCCCTGCTCAGTAATGGCGAAACAATCGACACCTATGTGGCCATTGTTGATTCGGTATCCCCAACCAACAAGTATTCTTTCGTAATAGGCATGGATTTTATTCGAAAGGGCGCTCTGGCCATAAGCTCCACTTCGTTGACAACTACGCTGTCGTTCACAATCCCCTCTCCGGATCCGATTGATTTCACCAGCCTTTATGACTTGGTGGAAGGCAAGACAAAGAATCTGCCACTCAGTGTGGGTGATGATGAAATTCGACCGGTATTTGGCACTTCTGTAATGGATTTAATCAATCCGCAATAATTTTCCTGATTTTTATTTGGTAACGTGAAAAACTTGTCGTAAGTTTGCAGTGCTAAAACAACTCGCAACTATGCGCCGAAGAGTCCCGGTAAGAGGCTCGACATTACATCGGGCATTTTTTATGCCCATACATATAGCCATACGGCTGCCATATCCAAATCATAAAGACTCTTCGGAGTAATTGTGAGTTGTTTTAGCGAACGGGATATGACAGCCGTTTTTCTGTCTCCACACAAATATCAATAATCGCTAAAACAACTCACAAGCATGAAAAAGAATCAACCAACCGCGCGCCACTCGCGCAAAATCTCTGCTTCACGTTTACGCAGATTTATCGCACAGGCAGCCGAAGACATCACCGAAGGCATCTCGACAGTAAACATCGCCCTGCGTGGCAACACATTCGAAATCCACCTCGAAGGAGCGACAATCAACATCACAATCAACGAGAAAGGGGGTGTCGCATGACAATAGGACAGACCGCCATTCTTGACGCATGGCTATCACAGTACACACCCACCGACACACTTGACGGCGAACTTGACCACGTGTTCACCACCGAAGAAATAATCTCTGACCTATCCGACATGGCCGACTGGGATACAAACGAAGTCGCTGACCATATAGCACAGTCCGGATTCCGCTTCACCCCACACACCCTCCACTGTCCCCACGGATGGATGTTCAGAGTTAAATGACACGTAATATACATTTTTTTGACATATATGAAAGGCAAGGCACGTCGCGATGACGCGCCTTGTCTGTATTATATCCCTTGCTCGATGATTAAAGAGCCCCATCGTATCCGATGATGTCCCTGTTGCCGGGAGCTTTACTCGCACTCTTCTGTAAATAGATATCCGTAATCGCCAATGACGAGTGCCGGGCTTGGTCTTTTACATGCCGGGGCGCTACATTCTTATCGCACATTTCCGTGATTCCTGTATCTTTAAGCGAATAGAACTTCCACTCCCTTTTGAGTTTCAGGGCACGGCGCACATTGTCCCAGTGATCCCGGAAATGCTTTGGATCGATTTCCTTTTCTCCGGGTCTCAGCCTATACGAGAATATGAAATATTCCATCGGTGCGGAGAATACACCGAGGTCGATTCCATATTGGATGACCTTCTTTGGAAGTGTTATTGTCTGCGTCACCTTATTCTTGCTCAGTTCACCCGGTATTGTCAATGTACAGGCTTTAAGGTTGAAATGCCTCACTTTAATACGTGTCATTTCTACTGGCCGGATAAAGCAATAATACAGCAGATAACAGGCAAAAAGAAATTCCGGGTCTTTCTCCCGGCAATATTCGGCAATACACCCTACCACCTCAAGAGGTATGCACTCCCGCTCTTTCTTGTAGAGCCGTTTGCTGATCGGAGAGATTCCATCTGTCGGTTTACTATCGAGATAACCCTTGTCTACAAGAAATCCACAAAACACCCGGAGGAAATTCAGATAGTTGTTTCGCGTCTGCGCTCCGTTGTCACGTTCTATGAACACGTAGTCAAGAAAGTCAACACAGAACTTGCGGTCGAACTGATAGGCATAGTAGATCGGGTTCTTTTTTGAGATATATTCCCGCATGATCTTGACATAGGACTTGTAACCGCTATATGTCTCTTTGCGGAAATAACCGCTCGCCAGCATTTTTTCTATGTGTGCCTCATAGCGGCTTACTGCTTCCTCGAATACAGTCAGGTCGCTCGTGTCATTGACAATCCACGGATTCCAACCCTTGTTTAACTGTTCCGTTAACCGCTTCATCACTCCACGGGCATACGTTCTGCGATTGGTTATACCTTTAATCCGGTTTAGTTTAATTCTTTTACGACGCATTTTACCCCGAGCCGGGTCATAGGCATAGAACTCGATATAATCACAGCCTTCGTTTTCTCTGTATGTTGGAAGGGTGAACTGACAGGCTATCTGAACACCGCTATGAAGGGTGATATTGGGGTTATTGTACGATTTTTTATGCGAGGAAAAATTTTTCGAGCACATTTTTTTTGACATTTTCAGACCCGAAAATGTCGGTGGATACTAAGGACGAAAAAAACGGCGTGTCCCGTTTTTGTCCCGGCTATTTTGTTAAAATGGGCGTAACTCACTGAGCTACACCCATTTATTGAAATTTTGTCGGGGTGAGAAGACTCGAACTTCCGACCTCCACGTCCCGAACGTGGCGCGCTGCCAACTGTGCTACACCCCGAACAATCAAATGCGTAACATGGCGTTTTCGCGACCACAAAGGTAGTAACTTTTATTTTAACCTCCAAAAAAAAGTGATATTTCAGACATGAAAATGTCATTTTTTATTTTTAATGACATTTTCAGTCATCTAAACAAGGTTTAATACAGAGATTTAGCCTTCTTTCCACCCATATCTGAAAACTCTGCGTCACAAAGCAAGCTCAATCGACCGAAAAGCATTATCCATGTATTATGTGAACCGGCATCAGAATATGCTTAATTTTCATCAGGTCTCTGTAAACCTAAAAAACACCAATGATGTTTTAATAATATCTCTTCAGAAACCCAAATATCCATATCCTTAAAAACACCCTTCACTATGGCACCACTTGACGAACGCACCCTCCTCTTATGGCTCGGAATTGTCCTGCTCGTAATAATCGTCACAATAACCGGGCTGTTAATCAACCGCTACATAACATATCGCGCCCATCGCAGAGCGCTTGAATCGCTCAGGCATGAACGCATGGCCTCTTTGCCGAGAATATCCGGACGATAGGCTTTGAGAGATTCTTACAGCATCATCCTGAGTATATCAAGCGAACGCAGATGACGCATCGACACATAGTGAAGCGAATAATATCCGAGAATGCCGTCAACTATAGCATTTCGTTCCCTACGGTTAAAGCGGAAACGGTGCATATTTGAAAATGTCATGCGCGACAGACGATAGGCAATCTCCGAGTCTGCGGTGGCAAGGAAATTTCTATGCAGAGGCATTGAGTGCCGCCAACGCCCGTCGGCCATGTCAAAGACGGAACCTTCCGCATACGTCGACGCATCCGGCTCTATGCCGAGATGACGCGCGAGATTAAAAAGGAAGCATATATGGAAATTTGCAGTCCCGGCCGCATCGGCTTTATCAAGAACTTCAATGCAGGCGACAAGGAAATCAAACATAGCTTCGTCCGGGTCGCCACCCTGAAGCGTCACTGCAAGCACTTCTGACAGAAACATGGCTATCATCTGCTTTACGGGATCGGAATGCAACGACTTGAGTGCCACGCCTTGCTGCACCTGACGCATAGACAAAATCTCACGTCCGGGTCGAGGCTCACTGACGCATTCGATGACGCTCAACGGCATGGCAAGCGCCTTCATTCTCGCTGAGGACTTACCCTTCCCCGCAGGCATAGCAAGCGACACCCGGCCCAATTCACGGCTATAGGCCGTAAGTATGGTCTGAGTGTCGCTGTGCTTTGTGGTTCTTAATGCCACAAGGTGAAGATTCATATCCTCTCCGTGGCTTTAGAATATCTTACCGCTGAGACGGAAAGTAAGATTCGGATAAAGCTTGAGGTGCTTTATGATATCCTGAAAATCATTGGCAGCCTCATTTTCGGTAATTTCCTTGAGGTCGCCGGTCTCAGAATAAACCTCGGGCTTGCCTTCAAACTGCACACCGAGTTCAAAATTAAAGCTCAACAGACGCTTTGGTATCGAACGTCCCCAGCCAAGACCAAGATAAGGACGGAAACCTTTCACTTTAAGACCACCGCGCACATCACCGTTTTTATCGACAGGAATGTTGTAGTCACCGACCTCAATCATACCGCCGTAATTCATCATTGCATCGCTGTGACCTTTAATTTTGATAAGCTTGTCTCCGCTGAAATAAGCACCGGCGGCGATAAAAAACGAACTTGAAGGTATGGGATACACATTAAGAATCACCGAACCCTGTGTACGTCCAAGCCCACAGTCAACATCAATAGTCTCACTCACCGATTCTCCTGTCACCGGATGATTGTAATACGCATCAACATCCGTGCCAAATTTAAAATCAGGCATGAAATGCACACCTGCGCGCAGCGCAAGGAAACGTGTAATAGGAGTCGCGGCCTCAACGCTTATACCGTTGGTTCCGACTCCGACACCAATGCCAAGATGGTTGAAAACTCCTAAAGTCGACTTCACTCCGGGAACAGGAGCCGGAGCCATGCAGCAATTGTCAGCCGCAGAAATAGTCGTGCCGAAAGCAGCAAGACCAAGCACAAAAGCAACTAATAATTTTTTCATCATTACTTTTTATTTGTTACGTGATAATAAAAGGTTATTGAAGGTATCGATCCTACGATACAATTAGAAATACTATATTTACACTTTTTCGCAAAATTATTCTTTTTTTGCATATTGTTCAAATAAAATCACAATAATATTTTCCAAACAATATGTTTTTAACACCGAATGTTTAGAGGTGTTTAATAACGAAAATACATCCATGCAGGCGATAGTACCTTATATAATATTGTTATACATTAAATTTGCTTTATTGAAGTTGAAAAAATGCTTGTTCACATCCATTCTCTTGGATGGACTCCGGCTTTCACATCTGTTTTTAAACAAACCTCTTAATTTCATGAAACTTTACAAATCCATAAAACGTCTGTCAGATTGCAGCTACAAACAATACTAAAAGCATAAAATCATCTTATATAATTAAGGTATATAGACGATTCCAATGCCTATAACGATATTTTTTGAAGCTAAATTCTAAAAATATCTTAAAAAATTTGCTTGATTAAAACTTAGTGCGTAACTTTGCAATCGCTTTTGGGAAGGCCCATTCGTCTATCGGCTAGGACGCAAGATTTTCATTCTTGAAAGAGGAGTTCGATTCTCCTATGGGCTACTAACAAGACTTAATCAAGAAACAAAGAATTAATTAACCGATGGCAAATCACAAATCATCACTTAAGAGAATTCGTCAAACCGAATCACGCAGACTTCGCAACCGCTACTACGCAAAGACTGCCCGCAACGCTGTGCGCAATCTTCGCAAACTTACTGACAAGGCAGAAGCTGAAGCAGCTTACCGCAAAGTGAGCGCTATGCTTGACCGTCTTGCATCTAAGAAGTCAATCTCTAAGAACAAAGCCGCAAACCTTAAGAGCAAGCTTGCTCATCACATCGCAAAGCTCGCCGCTTAATCCGAAAGGCTTCTTGAAGATTTTCCCGACAAGCTATCTTGGTTAAGGAACGGCCCATTCGTCTATCGGCTAGGACGCAAGATTTTCATTCTTGAAAGAGGAGTTCGATTCTCCTATGGGCTACCCGGACTCACCGCTCAATGAGCGGTGAGTTTTTTGTTTATTCAGCCTATCATTCCACAGGGGGATATTGTATTTTACCATGCGTCAGCTACACCCGTAAAGAATTCATGAAATTTTGAGGCTCAAATAGTTTCATGGCTCAATCTTTTTTACTACATTTGCCATATATTGTTCCACACACTTCATCACAGATAGCCGGCAAGCCTTTTTTTGACCTGACCTACGGCAATCACGTTAACTATCGGAATCCTAAAATCTAAAACATAACAACCTTATGAAAAATTGTAACTACCGTGGCGTTGTAGTGCCTATGGTGACTCCTGTCACAGAAACAGGGAAACTCGATACCCCTGCCGTTGAAAGAATAATCGAATTTTTTGCCGCCAACAATGTTGCCCCGCTCCTCATGGGAACAACAGGCGAAGGCAACAGCGTCTCAGCCACCGACGGACTGCTCCTCGTCGAGACAGCCGTAAAAGCTGCTAAAGGACGCATCCTGATCTATGCCGGACTTACAGGCAACTGCTTCTCCGAACAGCTGTCACAGGCTGAAGCCTATATGAAAGCAGGAGCAGACGTTATAGTTGCAACCCTCCCCTCCTACTACTCTCTCACCGAGGAACAGATGTATGGCTATTATAAATCGCTTGCCGACAATATCTCGGGCCCGCTTATGCTCTACAATATTCTCGCGACAACCCACATGACAATCCCTGTCGATGTCGTCAAGCGCCTCGCCGACCATCCCAACATCGTCGGCCTGAAAGATTCCGAACGCGATCTTGAACGCATGAAGCAATGTATCGCTATCTCCAAAGACCGCGAAGACTTCGCATATTTCTGCGGATGGGCCGCACAGTCGGCATATTCTCTGTCACTCGGCGGCGACGGCATTGTCCCGAGCACAGGCAACTATGTCCCTGAAATGTTCAACCAGCTCTATGAGGCAGCCGTCAATGGAGACATGGACACAGCCAACCGTCTGCAGGACGAAACAAACGAGATTGCAAAAATCTATCAGGTAGGACGCACTCTCGGCCAGTCGCTCAGCGCACTCAAAGTGATGATGCAGACCAAAGGTCTCTGCGAACCGTGGATGCTTATGCCTCTGACAAGACTTTCATCTGACGAAGAACAAGCCATAATCGCGAAATTATGAACGACATCCACTGGATTGACTATGCGATTGTCCTGGGCTCAATAGCAGCGGCGATCGGAGTCGGTGTCTACTTTGCCCGCCGTCAGAAAGACACAAGCACATATTTTGCCGCCGGCGGTAAAATTCCGGCGTGGGCTGTCGGCATGTCGATATTCGCTACGCTCATATCAAGCGTAACTTTCCTTGCCTATCCCGGCGCAGCTTATGCCGACAACTGGATTCTGCTCGTACAGGGACTGATGGTGCCGCTCGTCCTACTTGCCCTTATCGGGATAATTGTCCCCCTGTTCAGAAAAGTCGTACGCCTGTCGACCTACGAATATTTCGAACGCCGTTTCGGATTGTTCGCGCGAATGTATAGTTCATTTGCATTCACTCTCGGACATTTTTCCAAGGCCGGCACAGTCTTCTTCCTCGTCTCCATGGCACTCTCGACCTTCCTTGACATCAATATCTACGCAATCGTCCTCATACTCGGAGTAACCATCATCATTCTCACCCTCCTTGGGGGTATGGAAGCAATCGTATGGATGGACGTGGCTCAGGGAGGCCTGCTCATAGGCGGAGGACTCATCTGTGTAGTGCTGCTGCTCTTCCTGCCGGAAGGAGGTCCGGGAGAAGTCATACGCATAGCAAATGAATACAATAAAATTGATGTCGGGCCATACGACTGGGATCTTACACAACTTACCTTCATCGTGATGGTTCTCAACGGCATTTTCTATGCCCTTCAGAAATATGGCACAGACCAGACAATCGTGCAGCGTTATCTCGCAGCCAAAAACGATAGTGACGCGAAAAAGGCGGCTTATATAGGTGTGCTCATGAGCGTACCCATCTGGGCCATGTTCATGTTTATCGGCACATGTCTGTTCGCATACTACCACTCAACCGGCGCACCGGCTCTGCCCGACGGTATAAAAGGCGACGAGGTCTTCCCCTACTTCATAAGCAATGAACTTCCTGTCGGCATCCGCGGGCTCATTATCGCAGCCCTTGCCGCCGCCGCAATCTCAAGCCTCGACACAGACCTCAACTGTCTTTCGGCAATCGCCGTGCAGGACTACTATGTCCGTTTCAAGAAGAATGTGACCGACAGACAGCAGCTTCGCTTCGGACGCGCTATGGTAGTGCTTTCAGGCATCGGCGCGGTCGGTGTGGCCATCCTTTATATCTCGTGGGGCGGAGAGGGTGTGCTCGGAGCATTATTCTCGCTCTACGCCATATTCTCGGCAGGCATAGTCGGCATCTTCCTGCTCGGGCTGTTCAGTCGTCGTGCCAACAAACAGGGACTTTATGTCGGCATCGCCGCCGCCGTAATTTTCACGGCATACGCAGTTCTGACATCGACAAAAGTCGACATACACGGCACAGGTGTCAAGGAAACAATTCTCGATCTCGGATCGTGGAATTTCACACATCATAAATACATGCTTGGAGTCTACAGTCACATCATCGTGCTCGTCGTAGGCTATCTTGCAAGCTACCTGTTCGCAGCACCGCTGGCCGACAAGGAGCTGACCATCTACGGCTATCTTGAAGAAAAGAAAAAGCAGACCCAGCTCGATGTCGAACCAACTCTATAAACAATCACTATATATAGATATGAAACCAATCACACTTTTGCAGCCACAGAAAATAGTATTCGGCTCTGACTGCATTCAAAAATTTGTTGAAGATTATCTGAAACTTGGCCACAAACGCCTCTTCGTGCTGACCGCACCTCCTATCATACCTCTTATCGAACCGACTCTGTCACAGCTTAAAGAGAACGGTGTCAGCGTGGAAGTATTCCAGAATATACTCGCCGAACCTTCGCTGAACGATTTCAACGCTATCCTCCGGCTCGCCCGTGAATTCGGAGCTGACAGCGTTGTCGGAATCGGCGGAGGCTCTGTCCTTGACGTTGCAAAGCTCGTGGCCGCATTCACCGACAGCGACCAGCTTGCGGAAGACTGCTTCGGGACAGGCTTTATAAAGAAGAAAGGTCTCTGGCTTGCATGTCTGCCTACCACAGCCGGAACGGGCAGCGAAGTCTCACCCAATGCCATCCTTCTTGACGAGCGCGACAAACTCAAAAAAGGCATCGTAAGCGAATATCTTCTCGCCGATGCCGCATACGTCGATCCAAAGCTCACCATGACTGTTCCTTCAAAGGTCACAGCCGATACTGGAATGGATGCCTTGACACATTGTATTGAGGCCTACACAAATAAATTCGCACACCCGGCTGCCGACATCTATGCGCTTCAAGGCATCAGACTCATTGCAGCCAATCTGCTCCGCGCGGTCAAAGACGGCAACGATGTCGAAGCCCGCGAGGCGCTTGCTCTCGGCTCGCTTTACGGAGGTCTCGTACTCGGTCCGGTCAACACCGCCGCAGTCCATGCGCTCAGCTATCCGCTCGGTGGCGAATTCCATATTCCACACGGACTGTCGAACGCCATACTTCTCCCGTCGGTGATGAAGTTCAACCGTTCCGCAAACCTGAAAAAGTATGCCGAAGTCGCTATTGCCTGTGGCGCGCCGGAAGGCAAGGATGACGACGAGACAGCTCAGAACGGAGTTGATTTCATCTATGAATTGTCAAAAGCGGTCGGAATACCACAGAAGCTGTCGGAACTCAACATCCCGCAAAGCGCCGTTGACCGAATGGCAAAAGCAGCTATGGAAGTACAGCGTCTGTTGAAAAACAATCCACGCGAAGTAACCGAACAGGATGCAAAGGACATCTATAACTCACTCTACTGATCATGAAGCCGATTTTAGCTATAACTATGGGCGACCCCGCCGGCATCGGGCCGGAAATCGTCGTGCGCGCCCTCAGCCATAAGGAGACATACGAAAAATGCCGTCCTATTGTCACAGGCGACGCAGCTGTGATGGAAGAGGCTGTAAAACTTCTCGGATTCGACTTCAAAATCAACGCAGTCGACAAAGTAAGCGACGCAAAATTCGAATACGGCACTATCGACGTATTCGATCTTCACTGCGTCGACATGAGCACGTTCAAATTCGGAGAAGTGCAGCCACAATGTGGCAATGCGGCATTCGTCAGCATCAAAAAAGCCATCGAGCTTGCAATGGCCAACGAAGTTGACGGAACTGTCACAGCACCGCTCAACAAAGAGGCTCTTAACCTTGCCGGTCACCACTACGACGGCCACACGGAACTCTATGCAACTTTCACCAATACCAAAAAGTATGCCATGATGCTTGCTGACGAGAATATCCGTGTAATCCACGTATCGACCCATGTCCCTCTGCGCAAGGCATGCGACCTCGTGAAAAAAGCACGTATCATCGAAGTGACCGAACTTATTTCTGATGCCTGCAAGCAATTCGGAATCGAGAATCCACACATCGGCATCGCAGGTCTCAACCCCCACAGCAGCGAAAACGGGATGTTTGGCTTCGAAGAAGCCGAGGAAATCATCCCGGCTATTGAAGAGCTGAAATCGCGTGGATTCAATGTCGACGGACCTGTGCCTCCCGACTCTATTTTCGCCAAAGCAAAATGCGGCAAATATGACGGCTGTGTGGCGATGTATCACGATCAGGGCCATATCCCACTCAAAGTCTGCGCTTTCAACTGGAACAAGGAAACCGGCAAGATGGAAAGCGCCAACGGTGTCAACATCACCCTCGGCCTGCCGATTATCCGCGTCAGCGTCGACCACGGCACAGCCTTCGACGTCGCCGGGAAAGGGCTCGCAAGCGACGACGCTATGGTGCTCAGCATCGACTATGCGACCCGCATGGCCAAATATCGTTTAGGTGTAAAGGAATAAATAATCAGCAATGATTGCCGTTATTGCCGACGACATTACAGGAGCAGCCGAGATGGCGGGCATAGCCCACCGTCTCGGCCTTCGTGTAAAACTGACCATGCAGCCAGAAAGCGCATCGGACTGCGATGTGCTCGTCATAGCCACCGATACCCGTTCGATGACCGAGGAAGAGGCGGCAGCCGGAAGCGCTCGGGTTGCCGGAGCACTCGGCGCTATGCCAGAGGTTGACTCGCTCTTCAAGAAAACCGACTCCGCCCTGCGCGGACACGTAGTCGCAGAGCTTGAAGCCATTCTTGCCAACACCGGTTACCGTAAGGCTCTCTATCTACCTGCCAACCCGTCGAAAGGCCGCACGATTCGTGACGGAGTCTACTATATCGGCGGGAAGCCCCTCCACGAGACCGACTTTTCATTCGACCCCGAATTTCCCGCCTTCTCGTCGAGGCTCATCGAACGTCTGCCGATGTGTGAAGAAAAAAAAATCACCTGTGCCGACGCAGAGAGCGAAAACGATGTCGCAAAGGCCGTCGAGACAGCTGCCGACGACATCCTTCTTGCCGGCGCAGCCGACATGTTCACCGCCTTCCTCCGCCGGAAATTCCCTGCCTGCAGGGAGACTTCCGACTGTCTGTGCGCGTTTAATCTTGCCGACTGCCTCATCATCTGCGGAAGCACGCAGAGCAAACCGATTGACTGCGGAATCGCCACATCCTACATGCCGACCGAGGTCTACGACGAAAAGACAAGCGCCGACGGCTGGACTGCCCGGCTCGTGAAGGACTATAATGACTCCCACGCAATGATTATTGCCGTCCGCGATCGTCACCGCACCGGCAAACACATAGCAGTCTATCTCCGCGAGACAATGGCGCGTATAAGCGATGCACTTGTCAGCTGCCACCGCCCTGCCGAGCTGGTCATTGAGGGCGGAGCTACAGCATTTGCCATTCTCAACAGATTAGGCTGGAATTCATTTACCATCACGGAGGAAATCGCCCCCGGAGTGATACGCATGCAGGCCGACAACGGGACTCATGTCACCATGAAACCCGGCAGTTACCCGTGGGGCAACCTGTTCAGACAATAATTTCAGATGACGTATATTGGGATGTCAAATATACGTCATCATTCGATATTCTCACATTTAAAAATGTCACGCTTATTTCCTCTCTTCATGGTCCTGTTTGCGACCATATCTCCGGCCATCACCGCACAAGCCGCAACGGTTGACTCAATTACCGTTGCCGGACGAATCATAAACATTCCACCTAAAGGCGCGAGAACCATCATCATAAACGAATGCGACATCTCCCCCAAAAGCGAGAGGCGTGTGGTTGACCTCGACTCTGTAGTAGAGTTTCGCGAACGCATCCCTCTGTAGTTCGGCCACACTTTCACGCTCAACTATAAGCGCAACCTCTTTGTCAACGCCTATGCCGAACCCGGCGATTCAATATTCATCGAGATTGACGCTTCGAAATCGCCACTCGAATTTCATCTTAGCGGTGACCGCGCGGAACTTAACGAAGAGTATGCCCACGCATTTGCCGACGTGACACCGTTTTCCTACAACGTTGAACTCCCGGCCGATACAGTGGCTCTTGCAGAATACATGCCCATATTCAAGGCGGCCATAGATTCATGCAGAAAACTGATTGACGACTACGTAGCCGCCAATTCCATTTCACCGGAAACCGCACGAATGCTCTACAACGGAAATATCTACGATATCGCCAACCTCGCATGCAGCTATCGCGGAAAGAATCCAGACGAGCAGCTTGCATTCTTCACCGACCAGATTTTCGACCTTACGAACCCAGATAATGCCAAGGTGATGATATTCCCATACCACCTTAGCGCATTAGGCAGGTCTTTTCCCGAATATGCCGCCCGTCTGCCCAAAGGCGTGATCAGAGACATCATGTATGTGGTATCAGACAGCGAAACCGCACCACGACGCGATGACTTCTCGAATCCCGCGTATTTCGACAGAGTCTACGGCGAAGAAAATCCCGCAGAATTAGACATATCCGGTATAACGGACGGAAATATCTGTGTGCTTGAGGGGGATTCGGTTATAGATCTTGACCGCGTAAATCCAATCGACTGGCTCTCCCGTCGATTTTCAGGTCGTCCGATATATCTCGATATCAGCGCGACGTGGTGCGGTCCATGTCGGGAGTCTATCGCCATAAGCGAAAGCATCAGAGACCATTTCAAGCATTCCGACATTCTCTTTGCTATTATCTGGCTAAAATCAGACATGGAGGCATGGACGAAGCTTGCTCCGACAATCCACAATGCCGTCCAGATATTTATCCCTGACGACGACATGGCAAACCGGATTATGGACGCGCTGAAAATCCACGGATTTCCATCATACTATTTCATTGATCGACAGGGGATCATCAATTCCGACGGCATCCCACGTTTCAACTCATCCGCCCTCGCCGACTTCCTGAAATCGAAAATCTGAGAAGATTGCATATAATTGAGTTATTTCCACGCAGAATATGGAATATGACACGATAGCGCATTGTTCGGTTTGCGGATGATGCGTTTTTCCATCTGTCGTAAACAGAATCGGAATTAGCCATTTTGGTAAAATGAGACTGATGTATGTCTTGTTTCTTGTTGCAATTTCGTAATTTTGCGCCGAGTTTTTGAAGGTAAATTATGGAAATACGCTCACGGGAGAAAAAGCAGGTGGATATGATCCACGGACCTTTGTCCGGAAAGATTCTTTTATTTTCTATACCACTGATTGCCAGTGGCATATTGCAGCAGTCATTCAACGCTATTGATGTTGCCGTCATCGGCCACTATTCAACCACCCAGGCCATTGCCGCAGTCGGCAGCAACGGACCGATAATCAGCATCCTTGTCAATCTCTTTCTCGGCGTGGCTGTGGGAGCCAATGCCGTAATAGCAACATATTTAGGTCAGAAGAACCACAATTCTGTGCGGAAATCGGTCTCTACCGTCGCCATTATCTCTCTGGTGTCGGGCTTCCTGCTTATGTTTCTGGGCATCACGCTCGCCCGCCCGATTCTCGAAGCAATGAGCGCACCCCACGATGTCATCGACCTCGCCGAACAATATCTCCGCATATTTTTTTGCGGCATGCCATTCATGATGATCTATAATTTTGGGTCTGCAATAATGCGAAGCGTCGGCGACACGAGTCTCCCGTTCTACTCGCTCCTCGTGTCTACACTTTGCAACCTCTTCCTCGACTGGCTCTTTGTCGCCGTTTTCAATCTCGGTGTCCCCGGTGTGGCATGGGCCACGGTCATATCCACAGGCATCAACGCTGCCATCATCGTCTATTTCCTCGTCCGGGAGTCTGATCCCGTAGCGCTGTCGCTTAGTGTGAGAAAATGGCGATTGTCTAAACCAGACCTTAAAAAGATGCTTCAGATCGGCGTACCTGCAGGGCTGCAAGGCATGGTGTTTTCAATCTCCAACATCTTTATCCAATCTGCAATCAACAGTTTCGGTGCTGATGCCATAGCTGGCTCGTCGGCGGCTCTGACATTTGAGGCTTACTGCTATTACATAATCACATCATTCTGCGCAGCCGTCATAGCTTTTACGGGACAAAACTACGGAGCAGGCAACTACGACCGCTGCAAGAGGGTGTTGCGCATCTGCATGCTATACAGCATAGTGATCGGCGGGACGTGCAATCTCCTTATCGCATGGTATGGTGATACCTGTATTTCCATCTTCTCAAGCTCTCCCGAAGTGATGCGCTACGCCACAATCCGATTCCACACGGTACTCGTGTTCCAGTGTCTTGCAAGCTTCTATGAAATCCCCGGCTCCTACATGAGAGCCTTGGGTTACTCCGTGACCCCTATGCTGCTAACCGTGTTCGGCACATGTGTCCTGCGACTTGGATGGGTAGCCATATTCAGAGGGATCGACAGTTCATTCCACGGACTCTTAATCATCTATCCCATATCATGGACCATCACTGGCATCACCGTAATGACCGCAGCCTTAATAGTCCAGCACAAAGTATTCAAAAGAAAAGCCGTGCAGACCACAATCAGTTAATGAGCTGCCAAAGCATACACGATTTCTTAATCCAAAACTCACATAGATTAAAACTGAAAACCTGTATGCTTCATCAGCAGGCTGAATAATCCATACTTACGCCATCACCCGCAATAAAACAGGCAAAAAAATTAGTCTCCTGACTATCAAATAATCAAGAGACTAAGCATCGTGCGCATGAAGGGACTCGAACCCCCACGTCCTAAGACATTAGATCCTAAGTCTAACGCGGCTACCAATTACGCCACATGCGCGACATTCGGATAATATTTTCCGAATGCAAAGATAGATATTTTTACCTAATTTTCCAAATTTATTTTACAAACCAAGGGATATATCACTGATTATAAGCGATATATATCTTATTCTATTCAACGGCCAAAACCGAATAATCAAGCCTTTGCCGATTCTGCGACCTGAGCAGGAGTCAATTTATTGGCTTTCAGCACCTCATCGGCATTGTAACGGTCAAGGAATTCCTTCTGCAGACCAAGTGTCACAACCTTCACCGGCGATTCGCCAAGATAGGTAGCCACTTTTTGCCCGAAACCACCGTCCAATATACCATCCTCAAGAGTCACAACTGTCTTATAGTCTTTCAGTCGGTCAAGACACTCCTTGTCGAGCTGAGAAAGATTACGCGGATTTATAAGAGTCGGTTTTTTCCCTTCTTTACGAAGAATATCAACCGCCTCACTTGCAATGCCGAAGAAATCACCGGCACCTATTACGGCAATCTCATCGCCATCAGCAACGACATCATATTTAAAGAAATCCATATTCACCGAACGGTCGGAATGAACGACAGCTCCCGACGGAGTTCTAAGTAACACCGGATGCTCTGTCTGACTTATTGCCCAGTCGAGCATGGCTACATATTCCTCGGCATACGCCGGGGCGAGAAAGACAAAATCAGGAATATTGGAGATCAACGGTATATCAAAAAATCCAAGATGGGTCATATCCGGGATTCCCCATACACCCCCGGCAAAATCGACTATGACTGCAGGGAGGCCGTTTATGGCAATGTCGTGCGACAGCTGATCGTAGGCTCGCTGTAGAAAGGTCGCCATCACACCGAATACCGGGCGGCAGCCACCTTTGGCAAGTCCGGCTGCAAGGGCTGTCGCCGCCTGCTCACAGATACCGACATCTATGAACTGCCGCCCCACAGCCATACGGCGCTCGGGTGTAAAATTAATCGCACCGGGAGTTCCGGCCGTTATAGTCACCACCTTTGGATCGGCGTGCATACGAATTAGCATCTCACGGGCGAAAATCTCGCCATAGTCCTCCTCTTCATCATCGACAAGTGGAGCACCTGTCTTGAGATTGAACGGTGCAGTATAGTGAAAAGACTCTTTGTTGGCCTCCGCCACTGGCAAGCCCTCACCTTTCATGGTGTTGATATGGATAAGCACCGCATGATCCGCATCAAGAGCCGCCTTAAATGCCTTTATCAGAGACTGGATATCATTCCCTTCTTCAACATATATATACTGATAGCCCAGCGCACGGAATATATTGTTTGCGGCAGTTCCGTTTGTCTTGCGCAGCTCTGCAAGATGGTCATAGAGCGCACCGTGGTTCTCGGCAATCGACATCTGATTGTCATTAAGAATCACAATAAAGTTTGTCCCCAGCGTGGGAGCAAAGTCCAGCGCTTCAAGAGCCTCACCGCCACCGAGAGATGCATCCCCGATGAAAGCGACCACATTTTCTTTACCACCTTCAAGATCACGAGCCTTCGCAAGCCCGCATGCAAGTGCAATCGATGTAGATGTATGGCCGATTTCAAATAGATCATATTCACTTTCCCTCGGACACGTATAGCCGGTCACATCATCATAGTTAGCCGGATCAATGAAAGCCTCGATTCGTCCTGTCAACATCTTGTGGACATAGCTCTGGTGACTGACATCAAACACGATTTTATCAGCCGGAGCATTAAAGACGTAATGAAGGGCTACGGTTGCCTCTACCACACCCAGATTAGGCCCGACATGACCGCCGTGAGCCGAAAGTTTTTTCAACAGATTTGCACGCAGTTCCCCGCTCAGATCATTTAATTCATCAATTGTCAACGACTTGATATCAGCAGGAGAATGAAGCGATTTAAGATTTATTTCCATAAATGTAAAATTATAATTCAAACTGAGTTATATTAAGGCCCACTGCGGACACAACTACAAAATTAACATTTGTGATTGTGTAATGTTTTACCATTTATAACTTCAAACCTACCAAATTTGCATTAATTTTGCACGATAAAACCAAATTCCAATGACCACAGACACTCTGACACTTGAAGAATTCACTTCACGCCTGTCATCTCTCATCTCATCCGAGCCATCGTTACGCAACGTATGGGTAACCGCCGAGACATCCGACGTGCGCCGTGCCATGCACTGCTATCTTGAACTTATCCAGAAAAATCCGGCCACCGGCGAACCGATAGCACGTGTGCGTGCCACAATCTGGCGTTCGGCACTCGCTCGTATCGAAAGTGATTTCATGGCGACTACAGGCAGCCGTCTGGGAAGCGGAATGAAGGTCAGAGTGCTCGTCTCGGTCAACTATCATCCCTCCTACGGGCTTTCGCTTAATATCACAGACATTGACCCGGTGTATACTATGGGCGACCTTGTGAGACTGCGACTTGAGATTCTTGCAAAACTTCAGAAGGAAGGGGTCATTGAACTAAACCGCTCGCTCGAATGGACTGAAATCCCTCTCCGCATAGCCGTAATTTCCGCTACCGGCGCGGCAGGCTACGGTGATTTCATCCATCAGCTCTACACTAACCCGCGCCATCTAAGATTTTCGACAAAGCTTTTTCCCGCTGTAATGCAAGGCCAGCAAGCTCCGGGATCAATAATTGCCGCTCTCGAATCCATTGCCGCAGAAGAAGACGACTGGGACGGTGTTGTCATCATTAGAGGAGGAGGTGCGACAAGTGATCTTGCCGCATTCGAAAACTATGACCTCGCCGCCAACATAGCCCAGTTTCCATTACCCGTTATAATAGGTATCGGTCATGAACGTGATGTGACTGTGCTTGACTATGTTGCAAATATGCGTGTGAAGACTCCCACAGCAGCTGCCGAATGGCTTATTTCACGTGGCACAGAAGCCCTTGACCATCTTGAGGCTCTGGCAACCGAAATACACCATAGCGCATCTGCCATGATTTCCGCATCACGCGAGCAACTCGCATATATCAGCGCACGTCTCCCATATCTTCCACAAGCAGCAATCGACAATACACGCAAACGTCTCGACCGTGATATGCTCGCACTGAGTGAAACCACCCGTAAACGTTTGCATCCGGAGGTGTCTCGACTCGACATGCTTGCCGAACGTCTTGCCTCTTCGACCGCATCAATAATCGAACGTCGCAGACATCGACTCGATTCTATCGGGGAGCTAATCAAAGTGCTTTCGCCTGCCGCAACACTAAAACGCGGGTATACCATAACACGCATCAGCGGTCATGCTGTGACTTCTGTATCCCAACTAAAAACAGGCATGACAATCGAGACCATACTGCCCGACGGCACTGTCAACTCTAACATTCTTTAATTAGATTTAATAATAACCCCGGCAACCCAACACCGCGAGGGGATGTTATAAGGGTATATTTCACTAATTAAACGAATAACGATTATGGACTCAATGCAACAGAACATCGCAGACCGTGCCGGTGAACTTTCGGCACAAGCTGCAAAAGTAAGCGCTGAGGCAGCGGAAGTAGCTGCAAAGGCTCAGTTTAAAGCTGACAAACAGGAAATCAAAGAAAAAGCCGCCGATGCCAAAGCGCAGGCTCAGGCCAATCTCGACTCAGCCAAGGAGAGCATTGCCGACAAACTTGCCGATGCCAAAGACTCACTGTCAGACAAACTATCGGATGCCAAGGATTCTATCTCTGACAAGGTTGACGATCTCAAAGAGAAAGCTTCACCTCTGCTGGACAAAATCAAATCAGGGGCTGCAAGCGCGCTCAATTCGATTGCCGACACTGCATCCAATCTCGCTGACAAACTCGATTAGATTCTCTCTAATATCATAATTTACACATTTTTTGTCCTCCGCCCGCAAACATCCGCCACCATCCTGCGGGCGGGGGATTTCTTATGTGTCAGAGAGATTCAGATTCACTCCTTGTCAGAAAACTGTGTAGTCTCTACGCGTATGAGATCGAGACGTGTGGCACTTCTGGCCTTGATAGTGAATGTGATTCCGTCAATCTCAATCCTCTCATCCTGCGCAGGAAGAGAGCCTGTCTCATGAATGATATAACCGGCGAGAGTCTGGTATTCATCATCCTCCGGAATATCAAGACGGAACTCGTCGCGGAGCGTACGGACTTCAATGCGGCCGGAAAACTCAAATACTCCGGGCGACAATTCAGTCGCAGTCAATCCGTTCTTGTCGTGCTCATCCTGAATATCACCGAATATCTCTTCCACGAGGTCTTCAAGGGTCACAAGACCGGCAGTCCCGCCAAATTCATCGACAACTACTGCCATCGACCGCTTTTCACCAAGCAGACGACGCATCATTGTGTTTGCAAGAAGGGTGTCGGGCGCGTAAAGGACTTCTTTTACGTGTTCTTTCCAATCCCTCCCGGGGTCGAAAAGCTCAGACACATGCACGTAGCCCACCACATTGTCAATATCCTCCTTATATACCAGAATCTTGCTTCGGCCGGATGAGGTAAAAAGTTCCGACAGTTCCTCGCGTGTCGTAGTGTCGATATCAACCGCCACAAGCTCATTGCGCGGAGCCATACAGTCGCGGAGCTGCGTCGTTGAGAAATCAAGCGCGTTGTGGAAAATCTTCACTTCGTTTTCAACCTCCACCTCCTGTGGATTTTCAAGGTCATCAATCTTGGTTTCAAGATAATCGTTGAGATCCGTGATAGACAATACACCGAGGCGAGTGTCCTCAGCCTTGATGCCGGCAAGCTTCATCAACATTTTCGACAGCCAAGAAGTGAACCATGAGACGGGATAAAGCACTATGTAGAAAAAATAAACCGGCAAAGCGGATATCTTCAACGAAGTATTCGGATTGATGCGAAAAACGGATTTCGGAAGGAACTCACCTGTGAAAAGAATCACAAGTGTGGAAACGATTGTCTGCAAGACAAGAATTACAGCCTGATTATCAGAGATGTTGGCTTCAATCCACGGCTCAAGTAACGCGGCCGCGCCCATACCGTAGATGACAAGCATGATATTGTTGCCGACAAGGATGGTGGATATAAAGAAATCGGAGTGGGAATAGTAGCGCCCTATAATCCTGTTAATCAGGCCACCTCGGTTCGTATCAAGTCCGACCCTGACACGGTCAGCCGAGATATAGGCAATCTCGACCCCTGAAAAAAGAGCCGAAAAACAGAGAGATACTACGGAAAGGATAATCCACGCTGTAAGTGTCATTTAGTAGATGCTTTTGTTATGCTGTCGTTATCTTGCACCGGATTGTCGTCATCGGAATCCTTCGGTTCGCTGTCTTCACTGTCAGATGTCGCACCTGCCCCGCGTCCTCCCGGACGGAAAGCTCCTGCGGGAAAGATTCCCGATACTTTCCTGATGGTATAGCGGGTCAACTGCTCGTTTGAATCAAATCCATAGCCTTCAAGCACCTTGTCAGGGCGCTCTATATGAATGAATGAATCGGAATAGAGCTTATGCTGTCGCTGATCCCAGTAAAGCTGATTTGTCAGGAACTTCTCGTTCATCACATTTGTGATGTTGACATTTCCGTCAAGCCGCCAAAGCTGCTTGTTTTTGAAATAGACTGCCGAATCAGCCTCGACCGTTGCTTCACGACGGAAAAAATTGTCATATTTATCAAGGTTCAACCCTTCCGGAAAGCTCCAGTAAGGTTCATCAACCTCATCGTAGACATACCATATCGGTGTGACAATGCGGAAGCGCGTGACACCGGAATCTGAAATAAGTGTCTCGACATCGCGTGTCAGCATAGTCGGAGTCCTTGAGGCATCCACGTTGCCCATCCCGACCGGATCGCTGTCCTTACAACCTGACACGACGAATGAGACAAGCAACAGACACACCACGGCAACAACCGGCAGTGAACGCATGGCCCGAAGTGTAGAGCAACGTTTTCCCATTATCCGAATGACACTGCCACGCATCAACGCAGCTTATTCTGGAAGAACCAGACCTGATTGAAGTTTATACCGAGAGTCACATGGAAATATTGTTCCTTCAACAATGGATTAGGAGTAGCCTGCCGATTAATATACTCAAAACCGAGATTAATGACAGTCTTCTCTGAGGCGGCCGGCAAACCGAAACCACATGAAATACCGTAATCACGCACATGATTGCCTTCGACCATGATATAGTCACGATTGTAATAGCCACCTGCACGGTAGGTGACACGCTTGAAATATCCGCCACGCGGATCAGGGCGATAGCTCAGACCGGCACCGATACGCCAGCGATTGTCAAATTTTCCGGACGAGAAGTTTTCAATCTGATGATACTTTGCTTTCGACCAGTTCTGATAAGTCACATCGACTTCCGCCTGCAGACGGTCGTTCCAGTCATAGGCAAGACCTGCGCCCCATGTTTCAGGAAGAGAGAACTTGTCACGCAGCTTAACCACTCCCGGAGCAATCGTATCGGGGGCACCGGTGCTTGTGTCATGATATTTCAGCACATAAGTCTTTCCAAGAAGCGATTTGGAAGGGGAATATGTCACACCGAGTGTAAGTGCGTTTTTGCGGGATATGCGATAGGTGTACTGAAGACCAAACTGAAGATGATAGTCCTTCACCTCCATTACCTGCTCAAACAGAGACTGGGTTGTCGATCCGGTCTGGCTCGCATAAACATCGTTGTATATCGTGCCAAACAGATAACTGATATTGACACCTACCGAAAGATTCTTCAACGGCATTACACCAGCTCCTATATAAAGCTGATTAAGACCGCCCGTGCCCTGATGTGTTGAGACTCCATTGGTGATTTCCGAGCCGAACGAATAGCCGACCGACGAGTATGGCAGAAGACCGGCACTGACCCCGACAATCTTGCCGACAGGAAACTGCATGGTCACATAGTCAAGACCGCCACCCCAGTCATGATTGCTGCCGGTGTTGTCCTTACGCCAGAAAAGAGACACGTCCGTGCCCATATCAAAAAGGAATGTCAGAGAGTCCATTCCGGCATAGGCAGCCGGATTCATTACGTTGACCTGACGGCCTGAACGCATGGCATAGCCAACCCCACCCATCTGACGCTGAGCCGAGGTTGCATTGTCACGGAGAAGGCCATAGCCAAACTTCGAATACGGACTTGTGGTGTTCTGAGCTGAAAGCCCCGAGGCGGTCGCTACTGCAATAAGAGCGAGGATGAGAAGTGACTTAATTTTCATTGTATAGCAAAATTCTGTTTAACCCCTTGCTGGCCAGATGTTCATCGACATGAACATCAAAGTCACAAAGAGATGCGAGATGATGGCCGCATCCTCCGCCAAGGACAACGACAGTATCCTTAGGGAGACGGCTACGATAATATCCTATTGAGGCGACAACACTGTAGACCGCGCCCAAGGTTATAGCCTCGGCTGTATCACGGCCTATGATTGTATCGCGGAGTGAACCCATGTTTTCAGGGAAAGGGATGAGAGGAAGTCGGGCCGTAAACTGATTGAGGGCTTTCAGCTCCATTGTAATGCCCGGAGCGATATTGCCACCGCGGAAAGTTCCGGAAGCATCCACGTAGTCATAGGTCACCGCAGTCCCGGCATCTATGACAAGGATGTCACGTCCCTTAAAATCGCTCCATGCCCCTACAGCCGCCGCAACACGGTCGCTTCCGAGCGTATTTGGAGTGGCATAATCAATGTTGATAGGCAGCGGAGTCGAGGGACTCAGACGGTAGACACAGCGGGCAAGGTGGCTGAGCTTATTGATGACAGGTCCGTTATTCTGAACCACGGAACAATATATAGCACCCGACAATGGGCGACCGTTCACGAAACTTTCAACCGACGAGGGTGTGAGACGGGCTTCGATGACTGAGTCAACGAGCTCTGTATCATTCCAGAATGTAATCTTGGCTTCGGAATTTCCCTGATCGATGGTTAAATAATTGGCCATTGTTGATTATTTGGGGGCAAAATTAGTCAAATTGCGTTAATTTCACCTCAAAATAAGAGGATTTTTAACTATTTGACGACAAACGTTTGCAAGAAATGAAAAATGCAATGGCATTTTACTTTCGTTAAGAAACTTTTTTCGACGTGATGTGATTAAAACCAACCTTATTTTAATTTCTGACGCGGAATCATTATGGATGTATAAAGCGTCAGGAATCCTCCGGCCAAAGTAAACGCAAGCCAGTCCTTACCACCGGTTGAAGGCAGGAATAGAAATACCGCACCGATGATAAAGATGATCGCTGTCCATATTTCCATATGCAGCAGACGACGCAGACGCAATGGAGCATCCTTAACACTCGGAGCGACAAAACGGCCGATGAGCAATATCAACGCTCCGGCAGCATAGAGATAACGCATCCAGTCCTGTGCCACATGGATCAGTGGCAGAAAGGCGGCAATCATGACTGAGAGCAGTCCGACTGTCACCATTATTGTTGAGACGGTTTCCCGTCCTGATGATTTCATTTTATTATTACTCATAAATATAGACATCTTCGTCGGGATGTTGCATGTGATATTGTTCACGTACTATCCGCTCCATAGTTTCTTTGTCCGTATCAAGCGAATGGTTAAGCCCGCGATAATACTCAAGGGTGTCGGTCGACTCACTGATTGCCGCTTCCAGTTCGGTTATTCGACGCTCCTGCTCGACAGTGCGAAGCAGGGAATTTTCATTGACAAACAACACAAGCACAGTCACCGTCACCGCAGCAAGCAATGTGAAGGAGAGATAGCGCTTACACCATGCGTAAAAGTTGTTCATTGCCATAATAAACAGAATGAGGATGAGATTTTAAATCAGGATATAATTACTGTCAAAAGGAATCCTGCCGCATAGACAAGCATAAGGACTGCGGTCATTCCAAGCAGCGGATTGAGAGCGCGGCCGGAAAGCAGTTTCAGACGCAGACATAGAAATATGTGTCCCAAAAGATAAAACAGCGGTACAATCCACCAAAGCCCACCGGCCGACAGCCATGCAGGCAAAGTGAATGTCAACGCGCAGATACCGTTGGAACAATAGATGAATATCATGGACCGACGGCCAAGTCTGACAGCAAGGGTCTGCTTCCCGACAGCCGTGTCGTCTTCAATGTCGCGATAATTATTGACAATCAACACATTCGCACCCATAAGGCCGATACCGACCGAGGCAAAGCCTAACCACCAGCCCCATGCACCGCCCATCAGGATATAGGTCAGACACACCGGGATAATGCCGAAAAAGCACACCACAGCTACCTCACCAAGGCCATGATGAGAAAGAGGATAAGGGCCTGTGCTATAAGCCATGACACCCAAAGCAGTGAGAATGCCGATGATAAACATCCACCAATAGCCAAAAACAGCCACAAGCACGCAACCCGTGACGCATGCTACGCCAAGGGTTGCGTATGTGGCATATTTCATGGATTCCGGCGAAATGTCACCTTCAGTGACTCCTCGTCGCGGGCCATCACGACCTACCCGGTCAAAACCACGCTTGAAGTCATAGTATTCGTTGGCAAAGTTTGATGCAATCTGAGCCAGAAGGGCAAATATCAGACATAAGATAGCAGGCATAACGCGAAAATGGTGCGTATCAATACCGAGGCCTACGGCATATATGACACCCGCAAGTGACACGGGAAGTGTCCGAAGCCTCATCGCTTCAATCCAGCATGCAACCTTACTTCTGCCCATCGTCTATCTATGGCGTTGTTAGTTTCCGGGATAAAGTTCGTCGTATTTCGAGGAAATAGCCTTTGCGATTGCCTCCATCTCTTCAGCAGGAAGCTGAGTCTTGTTGTGGAAATCCATATCAGATTCCGAATTGATGGGAATGAGATGAATGTGAGTATGAGGCACTTCAAGACCTATGACAGCTACACCCACGCGTTTGCAAGGGACAGCCTGTTCAATAGCTTTTGCAACACGCTTTGCAAAAAGAGTCAGAGCGCTGTAATCATCGTCAGACAGATTGAAAATATAATCATCTTCAATCCGCGGAATCACAAGCACATGACCCGGAGCAACGGGATTGATGTCAAGAAAAGCATAGTGACGTTCGTCGGCTGCAATACGGTAAGAAGGAATCTCGCCGGCTGCAATTTTACTGAAGATTGTCGACATGACCTACGGTGCTTTAGAAATTGATTTCAACAATCTCAAATTTCATTAAGCCTGCCGGCACCTTTATTTCGACAATCTCGCCAAGCTTATGGCCAAGAAGACCTTGCGCGATAGGAGTGCTCGAACCGATTTTCTTATCCTTAAGGTCAGCTTCGGAATCAGCGACGATAGTATATTCCATCATCATGCCGTTGGCTGTGTTCTTGATTTTAACTCGGTTGAGAATCTGCACTTCCTCGTTGTTGAGCTTGCTTTCGTCGATGATGCGTGAGTTAGCCACGAGGTCTTTGAGCTGCGCGATCTTCATTTCAAGCATACCCTGAGCTTCCTTTGCGGCATCATATTCGGAATTCTCCGAAAGGTCGCCCTTATCACGGGCTTCAGCGATTGCGGCAGATATGCGGGGGCGTTCCACTGATTCGAGAAACGCGATTTCTTCCATTTTTTTCTTGTAACCTTCCTTGGTCATGTAAGTAATAGCCATGGTAGTATAAACGTTTTGGTTATATTTATTTTTAATTATTATTCAAGCATAATCAGTCCGACAACTCCGAAGAGCGTCGGAAAGGTGGTGAAGAGAGATTCCAAAATCTCAGGGACGATTAAAAAATAAGGAATCCCGACGCTTATGGCAACGAGACCCTAACGGATACAGTTGATTTACAGCTTCCTGTATATTACAGTAAATAAATCGATATGTAATAATGGCCACACGCTATCGTTTGACCGTTGCAAAGATACAGACAATAATCCAATCCCCCAACCAAGCGACCGTCCATTTAACATAAATTGGCTAAGAAACCGTCCTGTCAACCGGCTTCCCTTCTCCAGATTATCCTCGATGATTGCGGGGATGATATGTCAGAATATCCGACCTGAGAGTCGAACGGTCAAGATGGATGTAAATCTGCGTAGTGGCTATGGTCTCATGGCCAAGCATCTGCTGGATTGCTCGTAGATTAGCACCTCCTTCAAGCAGATGGGTCGCAAATGAATGCCGGAGGGTATGGGGCGAAATATTCTTACGTATTCCGGCAGCCTCAGCGAGCGACTTGACTATCTGGAATATGCGTTCACGCGTAAGTTTTCCGCCACGGCGATTCAGAAAAAGTATGTTGGAACAGTCAGGCTTCACAGGCAATGTCTCACGGTCATGAAGATACTCGCCAATTTCATAGACCGACACTTCCGACATAGGAACCATCCGCTCCTTATTGCCTTTTCCTCGAACGACGAGATAGCCTTCATCACCATAAATTTTCGATATTTCCACATTTACAAGCTCGCTCACACGAAGCCCGCAGCCATAGAGGGTTTCCATCATGGCACGGTCACGCTGCGCTTCCGCCTTGTTGGGATCAATAGCCGAAATCATGGCATTGATTTCCTCGACGGTCAACACCTCAGGCAGATGAAGTCCGATTTTCGGCGATTCAAGCAGCTCTGTAGGATTCGGATTGATGTAGTCTTCAAGACTCAGGAATCTAAAAAAAGAACGCATTCCTGAAATGATGCGCGCCTGTGACCGCTCGGCAATCCCGAGATCATGAAGCTCTCCGATGAAAAAACGCAACGTGTCGGCTGTCACTTCACGCAACGTGCAACCTGTATCCGAAAGATAGCCGAGCAAGCGGCCCACATCCGAAAGGTAAGCTTCCCGCGTATTGTCGGAAACACCTTTTTCCATACGCAGGTAAAGCTCATATTCTTTCAATAGTCTGTCAATGTCTGCAATCTGACGCATTCGGACAATTCTAAAAGTTATCGCATCCTCAGAAGTTCACCTCGAAATTCTGACGCGGAAGATCATGGCGGCTCACCAAGATTATAGTACGGCGATTGTAAAAACTCATACCGGATGTCAGAAGACCTCTTAACCTGCAAGCATCTGCCCCCGATACGTCCATAAAAGCCACCATACATTCACTCCGAAGCGCTCTACCGAAAAAGTCCATATCATTGACGTTGCGTGCAGACTGGATTATGCAAAAGCCGGGATTTTGCATACAGGAGGGATCAGCTGCCTCGGAGCAGCTATATGTTTTAATCCGCGAATCGGCAAACTTTACCGTACGGTCTATGTGCGCGGTAAAATCAGAGTCACCAACCACGGACACCACTGCCGGCCGGAACTCACATACAAGACGAAACACAAGCGCAAGCCTTCTGAATGCCTTACGGTCTCCAGCTATACGTCTTAGTTCTCGATAGGCATAGTACTCCCCGCTTTCCCGGAGCACACACGTGACAAACCGGAAAGCGAAAGGCGAATGGATTCCGAATCCACGGCTTCGCCAAGCTCTTTTTATACGCCGGAATCCGGGGATAAGACGTTTAAGCCTTCTTTTCATCAGGCTTACGGCCTATAAACTTTCCGACACCGAGAACGATGGCCGCCAACAGCGCGAGATAGATTATCATGATTGAAACTGTAGCAAGAGTATCGGTCGTATGGAGCGACGGTGGATCGAACGACATGACAATCTCATGATCACCGGCAGGCACACGCATTGCACGCAACACGTAATCGACACGACCAAGCTCGACCGGCTTGCCATCAATTGTCGCCGTCCATCCCCACGGGAAGAACACTTCCGAGAACACCGCAACACCACCGTTGACACTGTGGGCGCGATAAGTCAAGCGATTTGGTGCATAAGTCGTCTCGACAATCGTGTCTGTAGGCGAACCGGCCACCGATTTACCGAGGACGGACTCATACTTTCTGTCAGCAACCGCCGTGACGCGCGGATCAATCCGAGAGAGCATGGCCATCTCCTCGTCAGGAGTAGCCACATAGTCGACATGCTCAACAAACCAAGCATTGCCATAGGCTTCCGGATTACGCAACACCTGTCCGTCCAGACCGACTATATAGCGGGCATTCAGCATGTTGAGTACATTCCAGTCCGCATCCGTTTCCGTACCCCTCTGGAAATGCGAGAGATGTCTGTCAATAAGGTCCTGATAGCGTGTCAGTTTAGCGGCATGATATCCACCGATCATCTTATGATAATATGACGGGTCGGCACTGTTGAAGCGTGGTATATCCATCACTCTGTAGTTCATCGACGTATCCTGAAGTATAGCCTCGTCGACAGGAGTCTTTGCTATAGGAGCGCCGACAGTAAGCTGCTTGGGAACAAAACTTTCATGACTGACATAACGCTTGTTAACCATATAGAGATCGCCAAGCACAAACACTCCGAGAATCGCCACAGTGACACCCGTACCAATTTTACGTCTCAGACAGGCGACAAGCAAGCAACCGCCAAGCGCTACAATGAGGAAGCTACGGAGCGCATCGGAGCTGACAAGTCCGAGACGAAGACTCTCAGCAGCCGAATAAATTGCAGGATTCTGCAAGCTGAACTGACGGGCTGTAGCCGCGTCATAGCCTTGTTGCATTAGAGAACTCGTTATATAATTGTCGATTTCCCGGTCATTTTCGGAAATTGCACCACCATATATTTCAGGCACACAGAAACCTAAAGCGCAGATTGCTAACGTCAGTCCGAAACTCCACAACACAGGCTTGCGGTAGCGCTCCCACGCATCCTTTTCGCACAGAAGTTTCTGCAATCCCATCACCGCGAGAAGAGGTATGGTGAACTCGGCTATGACAAGTATGCTTTCGACTGTACGGAATTTGGAATACATCGGGACAACAGAAAGCATGATATCAGTAAACACCATAGCATGCCGACCCCATGCAAGCACTATCGAGAAGAGCGTCAGAATCAGCAACGCCCACTTCATAGGGCCTTTGACTATGACACATGCAAGAAGGAAGAAGGCGAATATCAGCGCACCGACATAGACAGGGCCGTTAGTTCCTTCAGGATCACCGAAATATTGGCTCATATAGCTGAGATATTGCTGCTGCATTCCATCAATCTTACCCTCCGAAATCATTTTTTGTGCATCCGGGAGATCCGAAAGACTCATCGCTACCATACGCCCTTTCTCCGGTTTTGCAGAAGCACCACCCTTGACATTGGGAATCACCAAAGAGAATGTCTCAGAAGGTTGGTAGCTGTATTGAGTTATATAATCCTTATCAAGACCTGCAGAGGCCGCGTTTGCTCCAACCTGCGAAGGCGAGGTCAGCTCGCTGTGGCGGCCACGCATTGTCTCCTTTGCATATTCGTATGTCAGATAGAGGCTCGGAGCATTGGCAGCGACAGCCAGTCCGCCTGCAACGGCAAGAACGGCCGTAGCTACAACCCACTGCCGTAACTGACTTTTCTTTACAGCTTCTATCAGACATGCGACTACTATGCCGAATATAACGAAAAGGAAGTAGTATGTCATCTGCACATGGTTTGAAGCAATCTGCATCATCGCAAAAAGGGCTGCCAGTGCACCTCCGCTCAGATAACGGCCACGATAACATAGTATCACTCCGGCTATCGTCGGGGGAATATAGGCAAGAGTAACGAATTTCCAGATATGGCCTGCACCTATTATTATTATGAAGTAGGATGAAAAACCATAGGCTATAGCACCGATAAGCGCCACATACCACCGCATTTTCATGGCAAGAAGCAGGATAAAAAATCCTACCATCATCATGGCAATCAGTGATGACGGAGATGGCAGTCCGAGACTCATCACACTATTAATCCACTTGTAGAGACTGCTTGAGGGATAGGACGGAGAAATCTGAAAAGTAGGCATGCCGGAAAATAGGGAGTTGGTCCAGCGGGAGACCTCTCCTGTCTGTTCGGCATAGACTTTCGCCTCCTGTCCTATGGCTATGCCCTGCTGCATGTCATGCTGACGGAGCTGATTGCCTTCGGAAGCATCCGGATAGAAAAATGCAAATGCGATGACGGCAATCACTGCCAGTCCACCAAAAAATGTGAGTATCGAACGATATTTTTTTATAAAATCCTGCATCTGGAATTCGTTATATGAATGAGCGTTAAAATCTTGCACTAAATCAATTACAGTGTTTTATATCGACCTTTGCCTGACACGACAAACAATCAATCTTATTCTGCCGGACGCAACTCCATAGGTAGGTCCTTTACTGTCGACGCACCACTGTCGCGTTTTGCGACAGTATCTGTTTCAACAGGCTTTGCCGCGGAAAGCGAACCATCCTGCATTGAATCATACTGGTTAAGTTTCTCCCTGAATGCCTTTGATATCGAATCGAAATCAAGCTCAGGATTCCGGCTCATGGCTTTCTTGAAGGCCGCACGTGTATCCTTAGGATTAACGCTCAGCGCTATGTCATAGACATCGACATATTTGCGCAATGTTTCGAGGTCGCGACGCGTCTCGCGCTTCTTCGACGCATCGTTGTGGATTGACACAAATGCTGTCAGCACCTGCACGGTCTGCTCCGGGGTAAAATCGTCCACGAAAAGCGACATGCTGTCGGCCATCACCGATGCCTGTTTAAGATTGCCAGATGTCAGAGCCTCTTCCAGCTGCGACTGCTGAACTTCGACTGTCTCTGTATCCACAACTACATGTTTACTTTTCGATCGTCCGCATCCGACACACAGAAACGCTGTCACGGCAGCAAACAATATGATAGCGATATTCTTATTCATATCCAGTTTGTTTTAAATCCTCGCAAAGTTACATATTTAATCCAGAAATGAAAATATGCTAAGAATAAAAAAGCAGGAAACGCGTGATTGCGATTCCTGCCTGATTGTGTATCTCTGAAAAACTTTTTCAGCAAATATTACTTGCCTGCAAGTTTCTGCTTGAGTTCAGCGAGAGCTGAGAGGTCACCGAGAGTAGTCTTTTCGAGAGGAGTGTTGAGAGCGGGAGCCTCTTCCTGACGACGGTTGCCACCGCGACGGTTTCCTGCGGGCTTCTTGGGAGCTTCTGCGCGTTCGCCCTTCTGCTCATCTTCAAAGATGCGGCTGTGTGAAAGGATGATGCGCTTGCTGTCCTTGTTGAATTCGATAACCTTGAAGTTGAGCTTCTCGTCAACCTGAGCCTTTGAGCCGTCTTCCTTAACGAGGTGCTTGGGAGTTGCGAAACCTTCTACACCGTAGGGGAGAGCGATGACCGCACCCTTTTCAACCATCTCGATGATAGTTCCTTCGTGGATTGAACCAACGGTGAATACTGTTTCAAATACATCCCAAGGATTCTCTTCGAGCTGCTTGTGGCCGAGTGAGAGACGACGGTTGTCCTTGTCGATTTCGAGAACCTGAACGTCGATGTCAGCACCGATCTGAGTGAATTCGCTGGGGTGCTTAACCTTCTTGGTCCAAGAGAGGTCGCTGATGTGGATAAGACCGTCAACGCCTTCTTCGATTTCAACGAATACGCCGAAGTTTGTGAAGTTGCGCACTTTTGCAGTGTGCTTGCTTCCAACGGGATATTTGGTTTCGATATTTTCCCAAGGATCGTTCTTAAGCTGCTTGAGACCGAGCGACATCTTGCGGTCCTCGCGGTCGAGGGTGAGGATGACAGCTTCGATTTCGTCACCAACCTTGAGGAAGTCCTGAGCTGAGCGGAGGTGCTGGCTCCAAGACATTTCGCTCACGTGGATGAGACCTTCAACGCCGGGAGCGATTTCAACGAATGCACCGTAGTCAGCCATGACTACTACGCGGCCCTTAACCTTGTCGCCAACCTTGAGGTCTGCGTCGAGAGCATCCCAAGGATGGGGCTGGAGCTGCTTGAGACCGAGGGCGATGCGCTTCTTCTCGTCGTCGAAGTCGAGGATTACGACATTGAGCTTCTGGTCGAGCTGAACCACTTCTTCGGGATGGCTTACGCGGCCCCAAGAAAGGTCTGTAATGTGGATGAGGCCGTCTACGCCGCCAAGGTCGATGAACACACCGTAGCTGGTGATGTTCTTGACAGAACCTTCGAGCACCTGACCCTTTTCGAGCTTGGCGATGATTTCGCGCTTCTGCTGTTCGAGTTCGGCCTCGATGAGTGCCTTGTGGCTGACAACCACGTTCTTGAATTCTTGATTGATCTTCACGACCTTGAACTCCATTGTCTTGCCAACGAAGATATCGTAGTCGCGGATGGGCTTCACATCGATCTGCGAGCCGGGGAGGAAGGCTTCGATGCCGAATACATCGACAATCATGCCACCCTTAGTGCGGCACTTGATGTAGCCCTTGATGACTTCGTCTTTCTCGAGAGCCTCGTTGATGCGGTCCCAAGAACGGGCTGCACGGGCCTTGCGGTGAGAAAGGATGAGCTGACCTTTCTTGTCTTCCTGATTTTCAATGAAGACCTCTACAGTGTCGCCCACCTTGATGTCGGGGTTGTAGCGGAATTCGCTCATGGGGATGATGCCGTCGCTCTTGTAGCCGATGTTAACCACAGCCTCACGCTTGTTGAGCGCGATGATGGTACCTTCGATTACGTCCTTGTCACGCACGGTATTGAGCGATTCATCATAGGTTTTGGTAAGTTCCTCGCGGGTCTTTTCACCCTTGGTCTCACCGTTTGCATACGCTTCCCAATCGAAGTCAGCGATCGGGGAGTTTTTTACTTCTTCAGTCATTAAAAAATGGGGTTAATAAATAAGGTTAATTCTATGCCTGCGGGCAGATGTCCGCAAAGCGCTGCAAAGATAGTAATAATATTCCAATCCACAAGCATTTACCCTATGGATTTTTCAGTAAGTTTTCAACATTTTTAAAACTATTTTGAAAACCGTCAGTCTATATCCCCTGAGCGCACTCACTGTCCAGCCAGAAACTGCTGAACGGGCCTTGACAGGATTGCAAGCCTCTAAGCTGTCAAGACAGGTCAGCTAACCTTTGTTCCGAACGGGAAAAGTGCAAGCTTCATAAGTTTGAAATGCTGCATGCCAAACGGTATGCCGACTACGGTCACACAGAATATCAGCCCCCACAGCATATGAGTCAGAGCTATGGGGACTCCACCGACAAACCACCATACGACGTTCATCACACCGGCAAGGCAGCCGGATGGCCACCCGTCATCCACCACTTCTGTCCCAAACGGCCACAATGCCACTTTGGCAAGCTTCAATGTCTGCAGGCCAAACGGAATACCTATAATAGTAAGCATCATTGCCACACTCGAAATCGCATATTCGACAGCGACCATAAGTCCGCCAAACACAAACCATATAATATTTAGAAATATATTCATCAGTCACACACTCGTTATGAATCTTATCAATATTGAATTAAACTATCGATGAATATTGGACATATCATCCATAGAGATAGTAAATTTACGAATACATAAACAGATTTGCAAGTATTTTTGCGTAATTTTGCAGATGGAAATACCCTTCACATTCTCTGTTTGAGCAATATTATGCTTAGGAATTCAGTGCAATACATACTATCTACTGTCTTGGTTTCCATATCAGGTCTCACTCTTCATGCCCAGTCGACACCTTGCGACTCTCTTCCGCGCAGCTCCACTCGCTGGATTCATCAGCTGATTGAGAACGGCTTTCACATAAACGACTCATCCGTCTGCTATCCGGCCTTCCCACGTTTTGCCCTTAAAGTCTACAACTGGGGGGACAAGACGTTCAATTCCTATGACAAAAACTATGTTGTGGGGACAGGAAAAAACTGGAAGCTGCAAGGAAAAAACTATGGCTGGATTGAGACACAGACAATGCTCTTTCCGAAAAACTCATCAATCTCCATGCACTCCAACCTGTATTCCGATGCAGGTGCTTATCTCAGCTTCATGGCGGTGAGCGTTGGATACATGTGGAATATCGACAAGCTTTTCGACCACGACACAAAACGCCATACATTCAACTTCGACTTCACATGCTCACGTTTTTTCATAAACTACAGTAAGGTGTCGTCTGAAGGTGGTATGATCCTCACACGGTTCGGAGACTACAACGACGGAAAAACCTTCCGCTATGATTTTGATGATGTAAACATCACCACCACCAACCTCGATGCCTACTATTTCTTTAATCACTACAAATATTCTCACGCAGCCGCCTATACCTTCTCCAAATATCAGCTGCGGACTTCCGGAACAGCCATAGCCGGTATCACCGGAGGCGAACAGAATATCAGCATGAATTTTGAGAATCTTCCTCCCGACATGCTGGCCGCCCTACCCCTTGACTCAAATAAATACACTTTCCACTATCGCGACATCGCAGTGCTCGGCGGCTATGCAAGAAACTGGGTGCTAAAACCACGCCGATGGCTTCTGAACCTGACGGCAATGGGCGCTCTCGGCTACAAGCGCACATACGAAGATGCGACAGACGGCATCCGCAATATGGTCGCGAATAGCTACCGGCTGTCGCTCAGTTGTGTATATAACCACGGAGCGCTATTCGCATCCGCGCAGGCAAGATCACACGGGTATCTCTACTATAATTCAAACTTCACCCACTTCAGCACTTTCTCCTCGCTGACGCTCATTGTCGGAATGCGATTCTGACATCGGCGATGCCTGACACTCGTGCGAGCCGTGTTCTTTAGCAAAATAACGAAGCGTCAGGGCTGTAACGAAATACAATCCTGTGAGCGCCCAAAGCCCCCAGTAATAATGACCGAGGTGCGAAATGGTCGAACCGTTGCTGTTTATTCGAATCAATGCCTCGATTCCAAGTGTCGACGGGATAAGCTCTGAAATCATATACCAGAATTTATTGAAGGCATAGCGCGGCCATGTAAGTCCTGAAAGAAACAGGAAGACGACGGATGTGAAGACAATGACAAGCAGACTTGATTCACGCTCCCTGACAAAAACCTGCAAAGTCTGCCCAAGGAATGTAGTGGCAAGGAGAAACACGAACACGACAGGCATGAAGTTCCAGAACGTCCCAACATGAGGCAGCGCAAACATATAGGGGATTATTTCAAGGATATAGTAGGCCAGCGGGATGTAAATCATCATGTAACAAAGCGATTTGCCAAGCACAGTGGCAAGAGGTCCTGCATCGTAGCCGAGAGGATCTATCCCTCCGTTACGGCGACGGCGGTCACGGGCGGTACCTGCAATCATGGTTATTCCGAGAAGCATGCTCTGCTGCAGAATCAGAACCACAATGCCAGGCATGACGAATGACGCGAACCCTTGGGTAACGTCGCCAAGAAAATTTGCCTGAGAGTTAACCGGCAGACCTTCTATCGTACTCGTAATCAAGCCACCCTGAGAAAGCCGTTGAGATGTGATGCGCAAAGCCTCATTCATCTGCACATCGGTTATGGAGAACAGATATTGGCGATAACGCAGCAACAAAGACATGTCGCAGTAAAACGAAGCCACAGCCTGCTCCCCACGGCCTATCTTACGGGCATAATCAGCCGGAATCTCAATCACACCGTAGCACTTCTTTTCATGCCACGCCCGTTTCGCCTCGTTTATATCCGAAGCATAACCGATAACGTTGATCGATTGTGTAGCACCAAGCTCCCTCACCAGTTCACGGCTCTCGGCGCTGCGGGAGTTATCGACGACGACAGTGTCCATCTTCTTGACAACTTCCGGATTATATATTAAGGTATAGACCACCGGATAAGCGATTGGAAGTCCGAAGAAAAACAACAGCACGCCAATGTCCGTAAACACGAGACGTGTCTCCCGACGCCATACACGGAATAAACTTTTTATCCAGTCCATATTATTTATCTATCTTTTAACGTCTTGTGACTATGGCACATAAATAGGATTTTCAAGTCGTTTGGCAAGCCTCCGCAATCCAAGTGCAGGCAGTAGCAGGAAAGCGAGAAGAGCCATATAGTAAAAGCGGGAATAGTAGAGAGGGATGCCATTAAGCGCCTGATCTATATAAATCAGGAAATAATAGCGTATCGGGACAAGATATGAAAAGATTGCAACTCCGCCATACATCTTTTCGACCGGGAACGAAAACCCGGCTATCGAGAAACACAGAATGCCCGTCAGCGAGACTATACTCATTGCCATGCGGAGATTCGGAAGCATCTCCGTAATAAAAGTCGCGAAAGCCTGACAGGCCATGACGAGCAGCAGCATCGCAAATATCATATTGAGCGGATGGCAGTTAAGCGGAAAACCGAGGAAACGGAACATCACCGCCTGCATAGCCACCCCGACCGAAGTGAAAATCACAGTCTGCGGCAACAGTTTTCCAGCAAGAGCCACTGCCATGTTTCCACGGGCCAACCTCATCCATTCGACCGATGTTCCGGTCTTATTTTCCTGACAGATGCTGAAAACCGTCATAAGCAACACAATCAGAGCCAGAAGGCAAGGAATAAAAGACGGACTGAGGTAGATTGCATAGTTCAGCCAAGGATTATTCAAAGGATGGCTACGAATCACTACAGGCTGAAGCAATGCTCCGGCAGTATCCTCATCCGCACCCATATCGACAAGTGTCGTTTTGACAATGCCGCCGCTTGTCAAAACTGCAATCGTCTTGAAGCCTTTGAATGACAGCGAACCGGGTACGAAAACCGCCATGTTTGAATAAAACGACAATGTCGGAGTCCCTCCACTGATGGCCTTTTTCTGAAAATCCGATGGAATATAGAAAAAACCATATATTTCGCCACTCCTGACTTTCTCAATGGCATCGTGGAAACTCTCGGCATCGGCCGAGATGTCAATAAGTTCACTTGCATTGAGCGAACGGCATACCTTACGGGATAGAGATGTGTGGTCAAGATCGACCACTCCTACAGGTATCTTCAACGGCAGTCCTTCGCCCATAAGATTGAGGAAGAAAAAAGTGAAGCATATCGGGACAATCAACATCATGAAGATATAAATCTTTCTTGATGTGAGCCGACGTAGTTCGCGTTTTATAATCTGTAACAACATGGGACTTCTGATTAGAAATTATGAGGAGAAGGGATGCGGACAGTGATTGACTATTTGAAATACACGACACTCATGCCCGGACGCAGAGCCGGAATAGTGTCAATCGTGCGAGCTTTCACCTCAAAGGTTTTGCTGTCCCACTGCCCTGTTGCCTTTGTGGCCTGCCATGTGGCGTAAGTGCCGAGATCACGGATATAATAGATTTTGGCCTTAGTCTTTTTCTGGTCAAGAGCAGGAATCATAATCTCGATTTCTCCACCCATAGGCATATCATTGAGCAATTCCTCGCGTACATTGAATGTCACCCACTTGTCGCTAAGCTTCAAAAGGCTCATTATCGGAGCACCAAGCGACACGAGCTCACTCTCCTCCGGATAAACGGCATCAATCTGACCGTCGCACGGAGCAAGAAGATACTGGTCTTCGAGAAGGCTCTGCACCTCGGCCACGCCACCTTTTGCAACATCGACCATAGCGGCGGCGCTTTCCTTATCTTCTTTCTGCGCACCGGAGACAGCAAGGTCGAGCTGGCTCTGGGCAGCCTTGTGAGCGGCAACGGCAGCATCGTATGCAGCCTTGGCCTCATCACGCTTCTGTTCGGACACGACTCCCTCATTGAACAGATTCTGCATTCTCGTATAGGTCTTCCGGGTGATGCCTACGGCCGCCTCAGCCTGACTGACCAAATCACGGGCAGCCTGTACAATCTGTTTGCGCGTACCGGCATCCACCTTCTGGTTCTGAGTGCACGCAACGGTCTCCATTCCCTCCGCCTGCATAAGTTTGGCATCGACAAGCGACGAATGGATGTGCACCAACGTGTCACCGGCCTTGACGAGATCGCCTTCATGGACATAAATCTTCATTACTCTTCCGGGAAGCTTGCCGGAAATACGGATAGATGTAGCGTCGGCCTGACCTTCGACTATGTCCTTAGGCTTATTAAGGAAACAGAAACCGAGTATCGCAAGCACTATGCAGATGACCACCATTATGCCCATAGCCACCATGAGTATCTTATTTTCGCGCTGTTCGGGAGTAGCAGCGGGGCTGTTTTTTATATCTGACATGATTTCAGGAAATATTATGAGGTTGATGTTACTTTTTATTTTTTCGAATTTATTCGACAGCCGGCGTACTGACATCGAGCCGTCCAAGCACCTTGTTGAGATAGACATCACAGAGATATACATCTATCCGTGCATCGACATTCTCGGAATGAGCCTTAAGCCAAGCCGTCTGTGCTTCCATCACATTGTCGACCGTCATCACGCCGTCACGGAAACCGACTTCGGCACAACGCAGATTTTCGTCGGCCTTCTCAAGATTGGCTTCAGTCATGTTAAATGTTTTCACGGCCTCCTGAGCCTTGAAAGAAGCCTGATTGACCTGAAGGTCTATCATATCCTTGGCGTTGTCAAGTTCAAGACGAGCGGCAACCGTCTGAGCCTTAGCAGCACGCACCTTATTATAATTACCTCCCCAGTGCCAGATAGGCACTGTGAGCATAGCACCGACCGAAAACATCCCTGAGAATTTCTTCTCGAAACCATTGAACATATTCGGATTGGAGAAGGTGTATGCCCCTACCAGCGCAAGGTTAGGCATCATCGAGGCCCGGGCTATATTCTCTTTTTCCTTATATATCTTCACACCGAGTTCAAGAGCGCGGAGATCTTCGCGGGCGGAATAGACATCCTGCATATTGTATGACTTGGCAATCGGGGCTGTCGCACTGATTGTCTCCGCATCCTCATCGGCAAGAGTGAGCATCGTGTGGACCGGCAGCCCGCACACTTGGGCAAGCGCCATACGTGAAAGCACCAGTCCGTTTTCAACTTTTGTCAAATCGACCTGAGCGGAATTCAGCTTGACGTCCACCGTAAGCTGGTCACGCTTGGTGGCCACACCCTGCTCGACCATGAGAGACACGTTACGGCTCAGTGTGTCGAGAAGATTGACAAAACTCACCGCGAGCTTATGCTTTGCTTTCAGCGAGACAACCTGCCAATAAGCCGCATCAACCGCATAGACCACATCCTGAGCGGCATTGTCGTGCATCGCACGCGCAAGATTTTCCGCATAGCCTGTAATCTTATTCATAGCAACTATCTTACCACCCATAAAAATAGGTTGTGTAAGCGTGACAGCACCGAAAAACACATTGTGAAGGTCATAGCTTAAAGCCTCTTTGGGGAGATAGGCCATCTGTTCCGGGATAGGCTTGCCATTGACCAGCACAGGTTCGCCGGTCACCGGATTCTTGACGAGACCGAACTCATAGTCTTGCTTCTCAATATTGAAGGTCTTTACAGGCAGCAGCTGGTCTGAACCAAAGACAGATACGCCCTTCTGATTATACATGTATCCGCCGGCAAAGTCAATAGCAGGCAGATATGCGGCAAAAGCCTGATCCTTCTCATAGCCGGCCACCTTGATTTGCTGTGCCGATTTTCTCAGATTCTTGTTGTTGGAAAGAGCCATCTCCCGGCATTGCTCAAGTGTCACGACACTACCGTCTGCCACCGCAGATGTCTGTGCGAAAGAGCCAAGAGCATACAAACCAAACAGCGATAGTAAAAATCTTCTTATTATCATGATTTATTTGGAAACTTAGTTGAAACGTCGAGTAACCCGCATGTACTTATGACATACAAACGGGCTTGCAAATATAACCTCTTTTAAAGATTAAAAGTTTATTTTAATCTAACGTTTTCAACTCCGTATCGACGAATTTTTGGTCAATTTTTCCTATCACGATAAATAACATAACGGAATGGCGACTAAACTGTCAACCATTCCGTTATATCGTCTCTTGAATCCGGAATCCGTTAAAAGAGTGAATCCGGGCAATCATCTGACAAACAGGAATCCTCTATTCGGTCTTATCCCATACATACAGACGGTCTGACGGACGTATCTTTCGCGGGACTTTGATTGAGAAATTATCTCCTTTCTTAACCATCGGGACAGGATCGTATTCAAGGCGCAACTCCTCTACTTTTAAAATTATAGCCCCGGTATCTGTCCCGGTGATGACAACCTCGTCACCGACATGCAGCTCGCCGGCTTCCATTACGAATTCCCCGACTCCAAGTTTCGGGAAATATCTTACACCTTTGGCGAGATAACGCTTCACACGTGTGGCCGACGAACCATATTTGGCCGACCACTCGCCGAGACGCTGGCCAAGATAATATCCATCCCAGAAACCACGGTTAAAAATCTTCTCAAGTTCTGAATCCCAACGGGCAATTTTGTCATCAGTGAATTCACCGTCACATATCGCATTTATAGCCTCGGAATATGACTGGACAGCTATCTTCACATATTCAGGCCCGCGTGCGCGCCCTTCGATTTTAAACACCCTCACACCCGCATCAATCATCTTATTCAGGAAATGGATTGTTTTCAGATCTTTTGGCGACATGATATATTTGTTTTCAATATCAAGCTGGTCACCGGTCTCACGGTCTGTGACAGTGTAGCCCCTACGGCATATCTGAGTGCATGCGCCACGGTTGGCACTCGAATTCATCTCATGAAGACTAAGATAGCATTTGCCGGAAACGGCCATGCACAAAGCCCCGTGACAGAACATCTCGATGCGGACACGCTCACCCTTGGGGCCACGTATGTCATCTCTCTCTATCGCATCGGCAATACTCTTGACCTGATCAAGATTCAGTTCACGCGCGAGAACCATGACATCGGCAAACCGGGCAAAGAATCTTACAGCCTCGATATTGGTCACATTAAGCTGCGTTGAAATATGAATCTCCACGCCGATTGAACGGGCATAGGTTATAGCAGCGATGTCGCTCGCTATAATTGCAGATATACCGCTCTCTTTAACCGCGTCAATGACCGCACGCATCTTGTCAAGCTCGCCATCATATATAATAGTATTCACGGTAAGATAGGTCTTGACCCCTGCCTTATCACATATCGACGCTATGTTACGCAAATCATCAAGGGTAAAATTGACCGATGAGCGGGAGCGCATGTTAAGCCCCTCGACTCCGAAATATATAGCATCTGTCCCGGCCTCGATTGCGGCATGCAAAGACTCGTAGCTCCCCACAGGAGCCATGATTTCAAAATCTTTTCTGTTCATTACCAAGAATAAGTTCATTGCTGACACGTCATCTTCACATCTCAGCAAAATTTCAATTTACAGTCCGGCAAAGGTAACCAAAATCGGATATATCTCCAAAATCAGTTTTTGAGACCGTTACAAAATTTAGCATACCGAGAGGTCTGCTTTCAGATAAATTTGCTAATTTTGTAATTTGACATCACATAGGAGCACGCATATACATGACAAGCCTGTGCCCCTATTATCCCCATAGAATTAATGGAATCAGATTTCGACATACATGACCGCGTCAGCGCAGACAAAGATTTTGAAAGGGCTCTCCGTCCATCGTTTTTCGACTCGTTCAACGGTCAGGAAAAGGTGGTAGAGAATCTGAAGGTATTCGTACAAGCCGCGCGGATGCGAGGCGAAGCGCTCGACCATCTGCTGCTTTTCGGTCCTCCGGGACTTGGGAAAACCACTCTGGCAGGAATTATCGCCAATGAACTCGGAGTAAACTTCAAAGTCACATCCGGGCCGGTGCTTGACAAGCCCGGCGACCTTGCCGGAATCCTCACGTCACTCGAAGAGAACGATGTCCTTTTCATTGACGAGATCCATCGTCTTTCCCGGGTAGTCGAGGAATACCTCTACTCCGCTATGGAGGACTATAAAATCGACATCATGATTGATAAAGGACCGGGAGCACGCTCAGTCCAGCTGTCACTCTCCCCGTTCACTCTTGTCGGCGCCACAACCCGTTCAGGCATGCTGACAGCTCCGATGCGCGCACGTTTCGGCATCAACTGTCATCTGGAATATTACAATCATGAGGTTCTGGAACGCATAATCATGCGGTCGGCCGCCTTGCTGGGTGTGAAATGTACCGCCGAGGCCGCCCACGAGATAGCTCTGCGAAGCCGAGGGACACCACGAATAGCGAATTCGCTTCTAAGACGTGTCCGTGATTTCGCCCAAGTGAAAGGAAACGGCGACATCGAGCCTGAAATCGCACGATTCGCCCTCGAAGCCCTCAATATCGACCGCTACGGACTCGATGAAATGGACCATAAACTTCTGTTGACAATGATCAACAAGTTTGAAGGCGGCCCGGTCGGACTGTCGACAATCGCCACAGCTATAGGCGAAGAGCAGGATACCATTGAGGAAGTCTACGAACCGTTCCTCATCATGGAAGGCTTCCTTCGCCGTACACCGCGCGGGCGTGAGGTGACATCGCTCGCCTACACTCATCTTAAAATAAATCCCCCTGCGCCTATGGGCAGCCTGTTCTAAAAACTTTTTCACGTTTAGACTCTTCAAAATAATGGCAGGAATCAAATCACTCGCCAAAGATACGGCCATATATGGCCTTAGCAGCATCATCGGACGATTTCTCAACTGGTGTCTCGTCCCGCTCTATACACAGATGTTTCCGTCGTCGGAATACGGTATTGTGAGCTATATTTACGCAATCGTGGCTCTTGCATTGATTATCCTTACCTACGGAATGGAGACAGGATTTTTCCGGTTTGCCAACCACGAGCGATATAAAGACCCGATGGAAGTCTACTCGACCTCCCTTATATCACTCGGGCTCAGTTCAACTGCTTTCCTTGCGCTGGTTCTGATATTCATCAAGCCGATTTCAACCGCGATGCACTCATCGCTACATGAATCATACATTGTCATGATGGCTATCGCCGTAGCCTGCGATGCTTTCACGGCTCTTCCATTCTCATATCTGCGATTCAGGAAACGTCCGATGCGCTTCGCATTTCTACGGCTCGTGAATATCGGCCTCAACATTGGCCTCAACCTGTTCTTTATCCTTATCTGCCCTTGGCTGTGGAAACAGGCTCCCGGCTGGATAGCATGGTTCTATGACCCTGACTTCGGAATAGGCTACATTTTCCTTGCCAATATGATGACATCTGTCATAAATGTGGTGCTTCTCCTCCCCGAACTTCGAGGCTTCCCTTACAGATTCAACCCGAAACTATGGCGTGAGATGCTGATTTATTCCGCCCCATTGCTCGTCCTCGGCATCGCTGGCGTGATGAACCAGACTCTCTATTCCATACTGTTTCCCATCCTGTTTCCCGACAAATCCGAGGCGATGTCGCAACTTGGCATCTATGGCGCCAATCTGAAAATAGCCATCGTGATGGTAATGTTCACACAGGCATTCCGCTTCGCCTACGAGCCGTTTATATTTGCCCGCTCAAAAGAACGAGGCGAAGACAAGCTTCAAAGCTATAGCGACGCGATGAAATATTTTGTCATCTTTGCAATGGTGATATTCCTTGCTGTAATGTTCTATCTTGATATACTCCGGCATTTCATAGCGGCAAGCTACTTCAGCGGACTTAAAGTCGTCCCGATAGTGATGATAGCTGAATTCTTTTTCGGAATATTCTTCAACCTCTCGCTGTGGTATAAGCTCACTGACAAGACTGCATGGGGAATGTGGTTCTCTCTACTTGGACTTGCCATTACGGTTGTGGTCAACATCATACTCGTTCCGCGCTACGGATATATGGGATGTGCATGGGCATCGTTTGCCTGCTATGGAACGATGATGGCCGTAAGCTACATTGTCGGACAGATAAAATATCCTATCAGATACAATGTCGGACGGCTATCGTTTTATTTTATCAGTGCCATAACATTGTGGTTTTTCTCCGAACTTATTGCCTTCGGCCACCGTCCGTGGCTCAACATGATCATACGTACCCCTTTCCTCATCGGCTATGTCCTTATGGCAATGAAACTTGAAAAAATCAATATCAGAGACCTAATCCCACACAAGAGATAACGACAATGCCATAATCTTTTTGTCTGAATGGCCTAAAATTAGCTGAATTTTTAATTAAATTTGCAGTCACCAGAATAATCAGAAGCTGTTTGTTAAGATGAAAACAATATTTCTCATTGGATATATGGGCTGTGGGAAGTCAACTCTCGGAAAAGCTCTGGCACAGCGGTGCGACATTGAGTTCATTGATCTCGATGACTATATCGAAACCCGTGCAGGCAAAAAAATACGTGAGATTTTTGCTGACGAAGGCGAAGCGGCATTCCGCGAACTTGAACGAGAGATGCTCCTCGAAGTCAGTGAAAAAGCTAACGTACTTGTGGCATGTGGCGGCGGGACTCCATGTTTCGGTGACAATATGTCGCTCATGAACAGCCGAGGCATAACAGTGTTGCTCCAGACTTCCCACGAACGTTTGTTCGAACGCCTGAAACGCGGACGTCAAAAACGACCGCTTATAGCTGCACTCACTGACGAGCAGCTTGACGTTTTCATCGAAGAACAACTTGAAAAACGTATGCCTCACTACAGCAAATCAGCTGAAATTTTTGATTCCACTCTGCTCGAAGATGAAAACCAGATAGAGGAAAAATGCAACGCATTCATCAGTCGTTTCAATCTCCCGCGTAAAACACAATCCACCAACTTTTGACAAACATGCTTCAGGATATACCAACCCCTCAGGAACAGCAACAGGAAACTTATACGTCGCACCGAGGTTTCACCATCGGATTGCCTGCATGCGACTATCCTTGCGAACGACGGTTTCCACTGACCCCTGAAGCAGCCGGACAGCTGATCGAGCGCGGATTCCGTGTGAAAATGCAGGAGAACGCGGCACAGTGTATCAACTACACGGACAACAGCTACATGCGTGCAGGAGTAGAAATCGTCACGCGCGACGAGGCTCTGCGCAGCGACATTGTGATACATCTCGCGCCCATGACTGCCACCGATGTCAAAAAGATGAGACGCGGGGCTATGCTTCTGACTCTACTGAAAGCATCTGATCAGCACAAAGACGCTATCCGCGAACTGCTCCACAGACATATAATCTCGATTGCTGTCGATCTTGTGGAAGATTCCTGCGGCTGCACGCCGTTTGCCGACATCCTTGCAGAAATCGACGGCCGGGCATCAATCGCAATGGCATCATCACTGCTTGCCGACTCGACACGCGGCAAAGGAATCCTTCTTGGCGGAGTGGCAGGAATAATCCCCTGCGAGACCCTTATTATAGGTTCCGGCATAGCGGCATGCGCTGCCGCCCGGTCGGCAATCGGCCTCGGGGCGACAGTAAGGATGTATGACAACGACGTTTACTCACTACGCCGCGCCCAACAGGAACTCGGACCTTGGATAATCACATCGGCCCTTCATCCGCGCACCCTTGAAAATGCACTGCGAAGTGCGGATGTTGTCGTTGTGACACCGACACGAGAACCTTTTGCGGTGACACGTGAACTGACTGAAATCATGAAACAAGGTGTGCTTGCCTTTGACCTATCATCCGATACAGGCGCGGCTTTCCCGGCAATGATGTCAGTCGATCTGGCCGGAGTGTTTGCTATAAGAAATTCCGCATCCATCCGCGACCGTGTATGCTTCACACATGCAGGGTGTGCCGTCGCCCGTACGGCTGCAATGGCACTCAGCAACACCTTCCTAACCCTGATGAGTTCGATTGTCAGCTGCGAGGGTGTCAGCAACGCCCTAAAACTCTTGCCGGGGATGCAAAAAGCTACGTTCACATTCTTCGGACGCATTGTAAACCCGCAGATTGCACGCGCAATCGGGATGCGCAGTGTCGATATAAGCATTTACCTCACCCTCTCATAACATACCGCAGATGTCACCGAGAAGAAAATTTTATGTCGTGTGGAACGGTTTTGCCACCGGAGTGTTCGACTCATGGGAAGAATGCCAGCTACAGGTCAAGGGCTATCCCGATGCTAAATTCAAAAGTTTCGATTCACAGGAAGCTGCGATCGAAGCCTACCGTGGAGATCCTACAGAGCAGCTTGAACTACTCAAAGCAATAGCAAAAGGAAGAAAAGAAAGCGTTAATTACGAAGCGTTTCCGGAAATCAAACTCGACTCGCTTGCGGTAGATGCAGCATGCTCCAAAAATCCCGGCCCGATGGAATATCAGGGTGTATGGGTACGCACCGGCGAACGAATCTTCCATGTAGGACCTATTGAAGAGGGCACTAACAATATCGGCGAATACCTCGCGCTGGTTCATGGCCTCGCACTCCTTCACAAACAAGGCAAATACTATACACCTATTTATACCGATTCACGTACCGCCCGCTCGTGGGTGCGCAATCGCCAGCCGAAAACCACACTGAAACCGACAGCGAAAAATGCGAAACTGTTCGAACTGATACAACGCGCCACCGCATGGATTCAGACCCACGAAATCACCAACCCAATACTCACATGGGACACTCCGCAGTGGGGTGAAATCCCTGCCGACTTCGGAAGGAAATAGACATCAATCGGCTGTAATCAGACTGTTGAAAGATATAGAACCTGTCAACGTTCAATTATAGAATATTGACAGGTTCTCATTATTATAGTGTCCTATCGAAAATTGCGTTAATCAATGAGTCACCTATGCCACGTTCGTAAGATTATCTGATAAAAGCGGACCGATCCAGACCTTTGCTATGCCTGACTCTTCAGGCTGTATTATGTATGGAGAAAATGTAGTTTTATCGCAGTTTATATATGTTTTCATCCACAGGTCCGCAACCGGTCCGCGATATATCAATCTTCAGTAATTTATTGGCTCTTACTTGTCGCCGACTTGTGTCAGCTCCATTGGCTTGCTGAGGCGTACATTGAGCCTTGCGGTTGAATCCTGAGGTGTCCAGAGAACTGTCCCGACATTGGCCTGCTCAATGTTCAGTGTACAGGCGGAGCCATCGCGCTTGCCGCTGACCTCCATCCGTCCGATTCTGCTTCCGTCAGCAGCCTCGACATCCAGCCTGCCTGACGACTGACGTATGTAGGCATATTGAATATGCGTGTCTTTAAGCCGGAGTTCGTTCATACGGCTACTACCGCAACGCAATGTGTCGATTACACAAGATTTCAATATCAACCCCTTGCTATCAACCTTCAGACAGGAGGTTTTGAAATCTTCAATCTCTATTTCTGATTTCTTGTCTTTTATATTCCTGAGCATACCTTCGGGAACAATTATGGTGGCGAGATTCCTGCCGTCAAGCGCAAAACGGACAAACTTCTTAGCAGAATCGGAGTCTGCAAGCCTGCTGAAATCGACTGTGAGACGCAGAGTGTCATTGGCCAAATCACAAACGAAAACATTTCGAAGACTCTTGCAGGTCTTTAAACTCGGCTCTGTGACCGAATCACATTCCCGGATGACAAGGTTGTTCAATTCGCCTGTCAGCAATACGTTTCTCTCTGTATTATGATTAATTATAATCGTTGAGAATCTATCCTGCAAAGGCAACGTGCAGTATTCATCCTCGCCGACAGGGACTTCTTCGTAGGGCTGAAGGAACGAGCGCACAAGGCAGACTCCCCCTATTGTCACTACAAGCCCGGCTATAAAAAGCCCGATAAATATATATGTAGTCTTTTTCATTCGAAAATATTTTTATTGTGAAGTGCTGATTTCCAACACTTCGTGT
>ERZ778496.287-NODE-287-length-56169-cov-6.129985_pt1 | contig 56169 bp, 60 predicted proteins | sample MGYA00433099_ERZ778496 | MGnify/ENA primary metagenome ERZ778496 (study PRJEB29527, sample SAMN07138962) | mouse gut metagenome | material: feces | host: mouse | place: China:Nanjing | collected 2016-01-25 ...
AATATTTACAATTCCATTATACAACTTTTTTTCAGAAAAATCAATAAAAACTATTGATTTTTTTTAAAATTTATGATATAATTTGAAAATGATAGTCAATATCAAATTATGAGAGGGGGAGCATATCTTGAGCGATAACGTCTACAAAACCAAGCAGCGTGACGAGATAGTCGAGTTTTTTAATCAGCACCGCGGAAAATGCTACACCGCAAAGGAGATAATCAAGAGCGGCGAGATTACTTCGGGCGAGGCGACCGTTTACAGAACGCTCTCCAAGCTCGCTACGCAGGGGGTGTTGAAGCGCTTCACTGACGGAGACGCGTCATGCTACCAGCTCAACGAATCGGAGCAATGTGAAAAGCATTTTCACCTTAAGTGTGAAAAATGCGGCAGGCTTATTCATATGGACTGTGGGTTTATGGCGGATATGAAGCGGCATATCGAGAGCAGTCACGACTTTGTTGTCGATATAGGCAAGACAGTCATTTACGGCTTGTGCGGCGACTGCGCTGGAATAAATTTTGATAAGGAGACGGACAATGCTTAAACGTTTGATAATACCCGTTATGGCGGCTATAATGCTGCTTGGCGGCTGTTCGTTATCCTCCGAGAAGCCGTCCGACGGCAAACTGCGGATAGTGACGACCATATTTCCCGCATACGACTTCGCGCGACGTATATTTGGCGATACGGCGGACATTACCCTTTTGCTGAAGCCTGGCAATGAGAGCCATTCCTATGACCCGTCCGCGCGTGATATCGTCAAGATAGACAGCTGCGACCTGTTTATTTACAACGGCGGCGAGTCGGACGCTTGGGTGGAGAATATTCTCAAATCCGCTGACAGGGTGAACGCTCTGCGGATGATGGACGCGGTGGAGGCTATTGCCGAGGATCATGAGGGAATTGCAGGAGCAGACCACGATGAACATAACCATGACGAGAATGGGGAATACGACGAGCACATCTGGACTTCGCCGAAAAATGCCGTGCTGATAGTTGAGAATATACTAAACACCGCCGTTATGCTCGCTCCCGATAACAAGTCACTTTACGAGAACGCAGCGGGGGAGTATATTGATGAAATAAACACCTTAAATGAAAAATTTACAGAGCTGTTGTCGGGCGAGGAGCGTTATTTCATTTTCGGCGACAGATTTCCGCTGCTGTACTTTTTCCGCGAATACGGGCTGAAATACCGCGCGGCTTTTCCGGGGTGCGGCAGCGAGACCGAGCCGTCCGCACAGATAGTCGCGTTACTGACCGAAAAGCTCTCCGAGAGCGATACTGTGCCGACTGTGTTCTGTATTGAGCTGTCCAACCGCAAGCTCGCGGAAACTCTCGCGGACGAAAACGGGATGTCAATTTCGGAATTTCACACTTGCCACAACATCACGGCGGACGATTTCGCAGCAGGGGAGAGCTATGTCTCACTTATGGAACGGAATTATCAAATGCTGCAAAGCGTGTTGACAAACGGAGGATAATCATGGGACAATTAGCATATTTACCGAATATAGGAAAGGAAGTCGAGAAGCAGTTGAACGCCGTCGGTATAGAGACCGCGGAGCAGTTAGTTCGGACGGGTGCGGAAAACGCGTGGCTGAAAATTCATTCAATAGACAGCAGCGCGTGTATTCACCGATTGCTGGCGCTGGAGGGAGCTATACGCGGCATTAAGAAAACCGATATCCCCGCCGAGCGTAAGGCGGAGCTTAAGGAGTTTTACAATTCGCATAAGATCGGAGGTTAAAATGCAGGATGTTATACAGCAATGGGACAATGCCGCCGCAGCATTTTCCGAAGATCAGGAAAGGTCTGAATTTGCCGACAGCAATAAGTCGGTTATTGAGGAACGTTTTCGGAGGCTGAATGGTGAGCGCGTGCTTGACTTAGGCTGCGGCTACGGTTGGTATACAGACTTTTTCACACGTAACGGTGCGGACGCAGTCGGTGTTGACGGCTCGGAAAAGATGATAGCGATAGCGCAGGAAAGATATCCAAACTTGGATTTTACCCTCGCGAATATTGAAAAGTCGCTGCCGTTTGCCGACGGATGCTTTGATATCGTATTTTCAAATCAGGTGCTTATGGATATTGAAAACACGGAGCGTGTTATTTCGGAGTGTGCGAGGGTTCTCAAAGAAAACGGCGTTTTTTATTTCGGAATAGTTCACCCGTGTTTTTATGACTGCAAATGGTTGAAGGATGAAAAAGGTTATCGTTACGCAAAGGCAATGGAGCGTTATATAAGCAGTTACAGGTTGACAAATGAATTCTGGGGAACGGCGCATTTTCACCGCCCGCTGTCATTTTACCTTAATTCTGCCGCGAAACACGGCTTAACCTTGAAAGAAGTCTGCGAGCCTGTTTCTTATGACGGTGTAACCAAAAATAATGATTTGCCTTTGTTTTTCTTTGCGGAATTTTATAAAAAATAAAACCGTCTCATTGCATTTGGTATCGTAATGCGATATAATAAGCGCGGAGGTGTTGAATTATGGCAAACGAAAATAAAAAGGACTTCAACGCAATGCTGCGAGATGGCAAGGATATGCCGAAGATCGTGGAAATCACGGACGAAAAAAGTATCGAGAAGTACGGGGGCAGGAGAATGTATTTTGCGCCGCCGCTCGACTATGACGCGGTAATGCGACGCGTTCCCGAGGGCAAGGTGATAACCGTCGGAGATATCCGCGAATACTTTGCCGCGCAGAACGACGCTGACTTTACCGATCCGATAACGGCGGGGATATTCTGCTCGATTGCGGCATGGGCAAGCTTTCAGCGCTCTGACGACAAGACCCCGTACTGGAGAACGCTCAAAGCAAACGGCGAGTTGAACCCGAAATACCCGGGCGGCGTTGAGGAGCAGAAAAAGCTGCTCGAGACGGAGGGTCACACGGTGATCAAAAAAGGACGGACGAATATTCGTTATTACGTCAAGGACTACGAGAGTTTTTTATACAGATTGGATCAATAAAATGGCGCTTATAAAAACCGAAAATTTAACACTGTCATACGAAAATATGACGGTCATCAAAGATATGAGCTTTGAGGTGAATTCTGGCGACTACCTTTGCATTGTCGGCGAGAACGGCTCTGGAAAGAGCACTCTCGTCAAGGCGCTGCTGTCGCTGAAAAAGCCTGTGGACGGCTCGATAACGTTCGGCGACGGACTGCTCCGCCGCGAGATAGGCTACATGCCGCAGCAGACCAACGCTCAGCGCGATTTCCCCGCGAGCGTGTCCGAGGTAGTCATCTCGGGCTGTCTGAATTCGCGCGGGATACGCCCGTTCTACTCGTCGAGGGAGCGAAAAATTGCCGCCGAGAATATGGAGCGCCTGGGTATCACCGATCTGAAAAAACGCAGCTACCGCGAATTATCGGGCGGTCAACAGCAGCGCGTACTCCTTGCAAGGGCGCTCTGCGCTACCAAAAAGCTCCTGCTGCTCGACGAGCCCGTGTCGGGGCTTGACCCAATGGTGACTGCGGAGCTGTACGAGTTTATTTCTCGCATTAACAAAACTGGCGTAACTGTGATTATGGTAACGCACGATATGACGGCGGCGCTGAAATACGCGAGCCATATTCTCTGCATGACCGAGGATAACTGGTTTTTCGGCAGTCTTCACGAGTTTGTGGCGAGCGATGCTGCGGCGTTTATGAAAGGCGGTGCTGTACGTGGGTGAGATAATTGTTGAAATGTTCTCCGCGCCAGTGCTTGTTAGGGCGCTGATAGTGGGCGTTCTGGTGTCGCTCTGCGCGGCGCTGCTCGGGGTAAGCCTTGTGCTAAAGCGCTATTCGATGATCGGCGACGGGCTTTCTCATGTCGGCTTCGGTGCGCTCGCCGTGGCGACGGTAATGAATTTAGCGCCTATGGCTGTCGCTATCCCCGTAGTGATACTGGCGGCATTCCTGCTTTTGAGATTATCCTCGAACGGGAAAATAAAGGGTGACGCGGCGATAGCGCTTATCTCCACAAGCGCGCTTGCGATAGGAGTTATGGCGGTCTCAATGTCAAGCGGAATGAATGTCGACATAAACAGCTATCTTTTTGGCAGCATAATCTCGGTCAGCAGCGGCGACGTTGTCACAAGCGTTATACTCGCGCTTGCAGTGCTGATGATGTTCATATTCTTCTACACGAAGATTTTCGCCATAACGTTCGACGAGAGCTTTGCCAAGGCGACGGGCACAAACGCGAACCTTTACAATATGCTGATAGCGCTGCTTACGGCTGTAACGATCGTTATCGGAATGCGGCTTATGGGCAGTATGCTGATATCGAGCCTGATAATATTTCCTGCGCTCTGCTCAATGAGGGTGTTCAGGAGCTTTAAATCGGTAACGATATGCTCGGCGGTTATTTCGGTGACTACGTTCGTTATCGGAATGTTCATTTCGTATATTGCGGACACTCCGTGCGGCGCGAGTATCGTCTGCGTGAATATCGCGGTGTTCGTGATATTCCTCGCGACAGGCGCGGTCATGTTTAGGAGCAGGAAATCATGAAGTACATTGAAAGCGTGAAATTTCATGGTAAATTGCCCGAAAAGAGCTACCTCAACGATATTCCCGCAGTTGAATGGATCGTGGAGCGCGGTGAGCTGGTATTTAACTCGGGAGTGACGTTCTTCGTCGGCGAAAATGGAACGGGGAAGTCCACGCTCCTTGAGGCGATAGCGCTTGCGGCAGGCTTTAACGCGGAGGGCGGCTCGAGGAATTTCAGCTTTTCCACGCGCGACACACACTCCGAGCTGTACGATTACATAACGCTCTCGCGAGGAATTATACGACATAAGGACGGTTTTTTCCTCCGCGCGGAGAGCCTGTACAACTCCGCGACTTACATTGATAATCTGGACGAGATACCGTGCGACACACCGTTGATATCGGGAGGCTATGGCGGTTCGCTTCACACGCGCTCTCATGGAGAGAGCTTTATCGCGACTGTTCGGAACCGCTTTTTCGGAAATGGGCTGTATATTCTCGACGAGCCCGAGGCGGCGCTTTCTCCCACGCGGCAGCTTACCATGCTTGGACTAATCAAGGGTTTGGCTGAGAATAACTCGCAGTTTATCATAGCTACCCATTCGCCGATACTTATGGCGTACCCGAACGCGGAGATACTGCGGTTTTCCGAAGATGGCATATGCTCGGTCGGCTACAAGCAGACCGAGCATTATCAGATAACCAAACAATTTCTCGACAACCCCGAGCGGATGCTGGGGATAATTTTCGGAGAAAATGCGTGAAGCTGTTGACAATCTGCGAAATGTGTGCTATAATAATAAGAAGAATAATTTCCGCGAAATTATGTGAGGTGATATTATGGCAGCGTCGGCGATAGGCTTCGGCAATTCGGGAGGGTTTAATTATTCGGTATCCTCGGGAACGGGCAGGGAGATAGGCTCGGAAAGCAATCTAAGAGACACGATAAGCCGTCTCGAGCAAGAGCGCGACAAGTATCAAAAGGAAAACGAGCAAAGCAAGTCGGAGCTTCTCGATAATAAGATAAACAAGCTCGAAAACCGTATCGACAATCTGCAAAAACGCCTTGATAAGATGAGGGCGAAGGAGGATAACGGCGAGTGCGAGACCTGTAAGAACCGCAAGTATCAGGACGAGTCGGACGACCCGGGCGTTTCGTTCAAGTCTGCGGCGAAGATCGGCAAGGGCGGCGCGGAGGCTGCCGTACGCGGTCACGAGTACGAGCACGTTAACCGTAATCAGGCTAAGGCGGACCGCGAGGGTAAGGATGTCGTATATCAGAGCGTCGTTATAAAGCACGGTATCTGCCCCGAGTGCGGCGATACCTACGTTGCGGGCGGCGAGACGACGACCGTCACGCGTGACAAGCCGCAGGAGCACACCGATGAGCGCTTCAATGTCGGCTTGGTGGATATGCAGCAGAATATGGGACATTTGCTGAATATGTTGGTTTAATGTAGTTTAATATCAAAAAAAAGTCCGATAGTATCATCTGTTGGGCTTTTTTATTTTGTTTTTATATTGCATTTTCCAAATAAATATTGTAAAATATAGTAAGGCGATTCTGAAAAGATTACCGGTTTCTTAAAATTTCGTTAACGAAAGGGAAAAGCTATGAGCAAGATGACGTTGTTATGCGATAATTGGGAGTTTTCAAAAAATCCGATAGATACCGAATATTCGGATAATTTAAAGTGGGCAAGGGTGGATATTCCGCACGACTGGCTTATCTACAATACAAAGGATCTGTACGAGACCTCTACGGGCTGGTACAGGAGAATATTGAAAATGCAAAAGAACGGGCGCACTGCTCTGCGGTTCGAGGGCGTTTATATGGACAGTAAGGTCTATGTGAACGGTCAGCTTGTCGGAGAGTGGAAGTACGGATACTCCACGTTTGAGTTCGACATTACCGATTATCTGAACGACGGCGAAAACCTGATAGCAGTGCGCGTCGACTACCGCTGTCCGAACACACGCTGGTACTCCGGCGCAGGAATATACCGCAAAGTGTGGCTTAAGCAATATAATGAATGCCATCTCGTGAACGATGGTATCTATATAAGCACCGAGGACGGCGCGGTGACGGTGACAGCCGAGGTGGAGCGTCTCGAGGGCGTTTCTGTCGCGGAGCTGTCGATTCGCCGCACAATAATGGACGGAGATAAGGTGCTCGCGGAAAAGACCTCACCGTGCTGCGCGTTTGACAAGGGCCGAATTCCCGAGCTTGTCCGCAGGAACGGCTGTTCGTATTCGGTCAATACCGACGTTATCGAGGTGAAAGACCCCGTGCTTTGGGATATCAGCGCGCCTAAGCTCTACACCTGCATTTGCGAGGTTATTCGCGGCGGTGAGGTCGTTGACTGCGAGGAGGTCAAATTCGGTTTCCGTACCGTTGAATTTACGACTGACATGGGCTTTTTCCTGAACGACAGACACGTCAAGCTGTACGGCTGCTGCGAGCACCACGACCTCGGCGCGCTCGGCGCGGCTATGAACCGCACGGCGCTTGCGAGAAAGCTGACCACACTGCGTGAAATGGGCGTAAACGCGATACGTACAAGCCATAATATGCCCGCCGTCGAGCTTATGGAGCTTGCGGATGAAATGGGTTTTCTGGTGCTTTCCGAGGGCTTTGATATGTGGGAGCGTCATAAGACCGACTACGACTACGCGGGATTTTTCCCCGAGTGGGTGAGCACGGACGTAGCCTCGTGGGTACGCCGCGATCGCAATCACCCGTGCCTTATCGGCTGGAGTATAGGCAACGAAATTTACGATACTCACGCCGATGACCGCGGACAGGAGGTCACTTCGCTGCTTGCGGGTCTGGTACGCGAGCATGATTACCGCTCAAACGGCTATGTAACTATCGGCTCGAACTATATGCAAGGCGAGAACGCGCAGAAGTGTGCGGATATCCTCAAAATCGCGGGCTATAACTACGCGGAGCGCCTGTACAACGAGCATCACAAGGCATACCCCGATTGGTGCATTTACGGCAGCGAGACCGCTTCGGTACTTCACAGCCGAGGAATATATCATTTTCCGCTGTCGCGGTCCGTTCTCGCGGACGACGACGAGCAATGCTCCGCGCTTGGCAACTGCACGACGGGATGGGGCGCGAAAAATGTTGAATATTGTATAACCGCCGACCGCGACGCCGAATTCAGTGCAGGACAGTTCATCTGGACGGGATTTGACTACATCGGCGAACCGACACCGTATTCCACCAAAAACAGCTACTTCGGACAGTACGACACCGCCGGCTTCCCGAAAGACGGCGCGTACATCTTCCGCGCGGAGTGGACGGATTTCAAAACCGCTCCGTTTGTGCATATTTTCCCGTATTGGGACTTCATTGACGGTCAGAAGATCGATGTGCGCGTGACGACAAACGCTCCTTGGGCGGCGCTCTATTTCAACGGTCAGCTTATTGCCGACAGGAAGATTGACCATATGCGCGGTAAGGAGCTCACTCTTGACGCCGTTATTGAGTACGCGGAGGGCGACTTGGTTGCGGTCGCTTATGATGAGCAGGGCGGCGAGGTAGCGCGCGACGTGTGCCGTTCGTTCGGTGATACTGCGCGGATACAGCTCACTCCGGACAAGACCGAGCTTAAAGCGAACGGCGAGGATATGATATTCGTAGATATTTCCGCATTCGATAAGAACGGGGTGTTCGTCGCGAACGCCAACAACCGTGTATTCGTAAGCGTTGAGGGCGCTGGACGTTTAGTGGGACTCGACAACGGTGACTCCACCGACTACGAGCAGTACAAGGGAACGTCGCGCAGACTGTTTTCGGGCAAGCTGCTCGCAATGATCGCCGCAAAGACCGAGGCGGGCGAAATACGAGTCAAGGTAAGTTCGCCGTCTCTGCCCGACAGCGAGATAACGCTGAACGCGGTCGCCGCCGAGGTTCGCGAGGGAATATCCGCGCTGACCGAGAACGTGCACACCGCCGCGGACTGCCCCGATGAGGAGCACGATATTCCCGTAAGAAAAATTTCGTTCACGAGCGATAGCCGCACATTCACGCCCGACAGGAAAACAATCGCGTTCAAGACCGAGGTTTTTCCCGCTAACGCTTCCTATGCTAACGATATCGAGTACAGGATAACCACAGTTCTCGGAATACCATCCAATCTCGCGGAGATAGTATCGGTCGAGAACGGCATTGTTACCGTAAAATGCAACGGCGACGGCGAATTTTACCTGCGCGCACTCTGCAAGAACGGCACGGACAAATATCACATAGTTACGCCGCTCGCGCTTAAAGGCGAGGGGCTCGGCTCGGCGTTCTTCAACCCGTATGATTTTGTTATCGGCGGACTGTTCACGGTTCAGAGCGGCAACGCGGGCAACGGTATCGAGCGCGGCGCGGCGTTCGCGTTCGAGGACAGCTGGTTCGGATTTGAGAACGTCGACTTTGGCAATATCGGCAGCGACACCGTTACCGTTCCGATATACGCAAACTGCTCCACGCCCGTAAAAATAAGCTTTTACGACGGAATACCCAACGAGGGCGGAGAGCTTATCGGCGAGTTCACCTATTTCGAGCAGCCTCAATGGCTGACCTATATCCCGAACACTTTCAAGCTGACGAAAAAGCTTAAGGGCATACACACACTTGTAATGCGCTCAGGCGACGGCTATCACGTACAGGGCTTCAGCTTTGAAAAGCCCGACAAGGAATTCTCTGAGATATGCTCGGCTGACTGCGACAGCATTTACGGCGACAAGTTCACGCGGAACACGGACGACGTAACGGGTATCGGAAACAACGTAGTGCTTGAATTTGGTACGTTTGATTTCAGCGAGCGCACTCCGTCTGCGGTGATCATAACTGGCAAGTCCAAGCTTCCCGTGAACAGTATCCACCTCGTATTCAAGGGCGACACCGAAACTCGCGTGCTTTGCGAGTTCGCGGGCGCGGAGGAGTATACCGAGCGGCGGTTTGAGCTTAGCGGCATCAAGGGCAAATGCGAAGTATCGTTTACTTTCCTGCCGGGCAGTGACTTTGACTTCAAGTCGTTCAAGTTTGAAAAGTGACGGGGGAGCAGATGACAATACAGGATAAAATTGCGCAGGGTAAGGTGTTCCTCGGTATTGAGCTCGGCTCTACGCGTATAAAAGCGTCGCTTATCGACGACACTTACACGCCTGTCGCGGGCGGCTCTCACGTTTGGGAGAACCGCCTCGAAAACGGCTATTGGACGTATTCGTCCGAAGATATCCACAGTGGACTGCAAGCCTGCTATGCCGACTTAAAAAACGATGTAAGTGAGCGTTATGATGTGACGCTTGCGAATATCGGCGCTGTCGGTATTTCGGCTATGATGCACGGCTATATGCCGTTCGACAAGAATGATAACCTGCTTGTGCCGTTCAGAACGTGGCGAAATACAACAACCGAAAAGGCGGCGCGGGAGCTTACAGAGCTGTTTGGATTCAACATTCCGCAGAGATGGAGCATTGCGCACCTCTATCAGGCGATACTCGACAACGAGCCGCATATTGCGGATATCGCTCACATAACCACCTTAGCGGGGTATATTCATTATCTTTTGACGGGTGAACGTGCGGTCGGTATCGGCGAGGCTTCGGGAATGTTTCCGATAAGCGGCGGCTGTTACGACACTGCAATGCTCGCCAAGCTTGACAAGATATTAAACGAAAAGGGTATAGCGTTCAAGACCGCGGACGTTCTTCCGAGCGTTATGACGGCGGGGGAGCGGTGCGGAGAGCTTACCGAACAGGGCGCGCTGTTCCTTGACCCCGACGGAGATCTTAAATCGGGTATACCGTTCTGTCCGCCCGAGGGCGACGCGGGTACGGGAATGACCGCGACCAACGCCGTGCTGCCAAAAACGGGCAATATATCTGCGGGAACGTCGATATTTTCAATGCTCGTGCTTGAAAAGCTGCTGTCGCGCGTTTATCCCGAGATAGACGTTGTGACAACTCCCGACGGCGCTCCCGTCGCGATGGTTCACTGCAACAACTGTTGCTCGGAGCTTGACGCTTGGGTCGGCATTTTCGGTGAGTTCGCGGAGTTGTTCGGTATCGCCTCCGACAAGTCGGAGCTGTACGAAAAGCTGTATAAAAAAGCGCTTGGCGGCGACAGCGGCTGCGGCGGTGTGACAGCGTACAACTGCCTTTCAGGCGAGCCCGTTATAGGTGTTGACGACGGAAGACCCATGTACTTCCGCACTCCCGACAGCAAGATGACCCTTGCGAACTTTATGCGCGCCGAGCTGTATTCGGCGTTCGCGGCGTTAAGCTGCGGAATGGACATACTGTTCAAGCGAGAGAACGTCACCGCTGATACATTCACTGGACACGGAGGATTGTTCAAGGTCGAAGGCGTTGCCCAACAGCTCCTCGCCGACGCGCTCAATACTCCCGTTTCGGTAATGAAAACGGCGGGCGAGGGCGGCGCTTGGGGAATGGCGCTGTTGGCGGCGTATTCCGTCAACAGCGGTGGAAGGTCCCTTGCGGAGTGGCTTGAAGCGTCGGTGTTCTCGGATATGGGCAAGCGAACGGTGCTCCCGAACGAAAAGGGAACGCGCGGCTTTGAGGAATATATGATACGATATCTTGGCGGTCTTGACGCAGAGAGATGTCTGGGGAAATAAAAAGACAGATTTTTACTATCGGTTTATCCGAGCTTGGAATAAGTCAATTGTATTTTTGCAAAGAAAAATTGGAGGGTGTTAGTCGGTGGTTTGATACCGCAAGGGCCGGCGAGTATGAGCCGCTTCCGGTGTATGATTTTGGAAATGGGCGGTTCACGCTTACCGACAGACATTCCTGCGCGTTTGTTATGATATGTAACGGATTACATACCGTGCGTGTTATTTTGGACTGCGATGAAATGATAATCTCGGAAATGGGACAACAGCTTTACAAGCGCGATATAGAGTGGTGTGGGCGAAAGTGACTGCACACTGTTGCGAATTTGTCCAATAGGATAATTTCCGAAAAACGATATGCTGTGTTGTGGCTGGAACGGTGTAAACGACTTCACAATTTGTTTTCCGGTGATATAAGGACCGCAGAGAATATTGCGAAACGTTTTCCGGGGATGTATCTGTACGGTACCTCACTCAACGGAACTGCTCTTTATTTTGAGCGGAACAATAGGTATTACAAATATGAAAACGACGTTATGACAAATGACGAGTTGTTTAACACTGCCGAAACGGGGGATATGTAAAATGTTGGAAAAACTAAAAAAAGAAGTACTTCAAGCTAATCTCTTGCTCCCTAAATACGGATTGGTAACGTTTACATGGGGCAACGTTTCCGCTGTTGACAGGGGGAGCGGCATTATGATAATAAAGCCGTCGGGTGTGGAATACGAGGAAATGACCGCCGAGGATATGGTCGCGGTGAGTTTGGAAACGGGCGAAGTTGTCGAAGGTCGTTACAAACCGTCGAGTGATACGCCGACACATCTCGCGCTGTACAGGGCATTTGAGAACGTGGGTGGTATCGTCCACACGCACAGTCGATGGGCGACGTCGTTCGCGCAGGCGGGCATGGGAATTGAACCCCTCGGCACTACCCACGCCGACTACTTCTACGGAGAGATACCGTGTACAAGAGCGATGAACCCCGACGAGATCAACGGTAAATATGAAAAGGAAACAGGCACGGTGATAATTGAGGCATTCAATGGCATTGACCCGCTGACTATTCCCGCGGTGCTTGTCAAGAGCCACGGTCCGTTCACATGGGGAAAGACCGCCGCGGAGGCGGTTCACAATGCGGTTGTACTGGAGGAGGTGGCGTTTATGAACTACCATACCATGAGCATAAATCCGCAGATACGCCCCATGCAGAAAGAACTCCTTGACAGGCACTATCTCCGCAAGCACGGTGAAAATGCCTACTACGGGCAAAAATAAATCGACCCGACCACGTTCTCCGCGGTCGGGTTTTATTATTAAGCCGTAACTTATTTTTCGGGAGCCATCAGGCGTACCATTACCGCTTTCTGCGCGTGCAGACGGTTCTCCGCTTCGTCGAAGATATCGGCGGCGTGCTGCTCGAATACCTTGGCGGTGATCTCCTCCTCGCGGTGAGCAGGCAGGCAGTGCAGCACTATAGCGTCGGGCTTGGCAACGCTCATCACGTCGTCGTTGATCTGGTAGCCCTTGAACGCAAGCTTGCGATTTTCGGCTTCGCCCTCCTGACCCATGGACGCCCACACGTCGGTGTAAAGAACGTCCGCGTCGGCAGCAGCCTCTTTGGGATCGGCAACAAGCTTAAAGTTGTCGTAAACCTTTGCGAATTCAAGTATCTGCGGATCGGGATGATAGCCTTCGGGACAGGCGAGAGAAACGCTCATTCCGACCTTGAGGCAGCCAACGGTAAGCGAGTTCGCCATATTGTTGCCGTCGCCGATGTAGCAGAAATTCAGACCGTCGAGCTTGTTCTTGTATTCGCGGATAGTCTGTAAGTCGGCAAGTACCTGACATGGATGACAGAAGTCCGTCAAGCCGTTGATGATCGGGATACTGCCGTATTCGGCAAGGTTCTCGACCTCGGATTGCTCGAAAGTGCGGATCATAATGCCGTTAAGGTAGCGCGACAGAACGCGCGCGGTATCCTGAACTGGCTCGCCGCGTCCGATTTGCAGTTCCTTGGACGACAGAAAAAGCGCGTGACCGCCAAGCTGATACATACCCGTTTCAAACGAAACGCGCGTTCTCGTGGATGCCTTCTGGAAGATCATTCCGAGCGTCATGCCCTTTAAATAGTGGTGAGTGATACCATGCTTCTGCTCATATTTGAGTTGATCGGCAAGGTTCAGAATGTCTATGATCTCTTCGGTGCTGAGATCAAGCAGCTTCAATAAATGCTTCATATCATTTTTTCCTTTCAGTGTGTTTATATAAACGGAAATTATGTGTCTATCCTAATTATTTCCGTTAACGCCTTGTTTCTGTAAACCAGATCATCGCGGGAGGTAAAGCCTATGCTCTCCCAGAACGCGTTTCCGTCGGCATTGCGTTCAAAAACCACAAGTGCGGTCTTGTTTATTCCGAGATCGCGCAGAGCTTTAAGAGCGGAGTTTACAAGCGCCTTTGCAATGCCTTTTCTGCGGTATTCGGGATTTACGGCGATGTGGTAGATGTATCCGCGCCGTCCGTCGTTTCCCGCGATTATCACGCCGATAACCTCTCCAATGTTTTCAGCGACAAAACAGGTTTCGGGATTTCGCTTAAGAAATCGCTCTATGCCATTGCGCGAATCATCAAGATTATTCAGACCCATTCCCTTACAGGACAGCCAGAGCGCGTAAACCTTGTCGTAGTCGGCGATAGTCAATTTTCTTATGTTCATTTTTCTTCTTCCTTAACAGATGTCCGCACGTCGATCTCCTCATCGTCGGGTGGCTCGAATATCGCCCCGAATTTCGCGGCAAGGTTTTCGTCGATATAATACGCGTCAAGCCTGCCATTTGATATTGCGCTGTTCCGTTTGTTGATACGTTCGCGCCATACCTCGTCCGATACGTCGATATAATGCAGTTCGTAGTCAATGCCACGTGATTTGTAGAACTCCCGGGCTTCGGCGCGTTCGGCTTTAGTCCACACTCCCCAGTCGAGAACAATGTTTATCCCGCTGCCAACAATTTCCAACGATTTCCCGTACAGATATTTCTCCGTATGCGCAACATATTCGTCGTGCATTTCGCCGACATACTGCCCGAACATAGCGAGCATTATTTCGTCTATCGACAGCAACACTGCGTTATTCTCCCTGCGCAGCTGTTCGGCGTATGTGCTTTTTCCGCTGCATATCTTTCCGCAGACCATTATCACCTTAGCCATTGTCTGCGCCTTTCAAATAGTCGCTGAACGCTTTCAGCTCTTTTTTCTTGCCCTCGGAAAGTCTGTTGTATTCGGTGCTGTAAATCGCGCCCTCAAGCGTATACAGGTGAACAAGACACACATTCGGATACACCTCCTTGAGCTTTCGGAACGCTTTTATTGAGCCAAGCTCTATCAGCTTTTCGGGAGTATCTATCCCGACCGAGGTCAGTTTTCGCGCCATCTCCTTGCCTATGTTCATCATTGCGGTAAGCTCGGACATATTGCCCTCCTATACAGTTTTTTTGTCAGCATATCTATTGTTCTTCTTTTGAAGTGGCAAAGAAAATATCTCTGCCGTAATTAACAAACTTTTGCAGGATCTCACCCGCGACACCGGTACTTAGAATAAAACGGCGGTAACAAGCTCCTTTGAAATAACGATATTTTTCGTGTCGATATCGTATTTTACACTTAATAAGCAAATCAACAGCGGACTAATGGTCGGTGATAACCTTTTCGGAGCTTTCAATCACAGCGCACGATATAATGTTTTTTTCAATTTTATTTGTTGTCATTTTGGTTCTTTCCTTGCTATTCCTTATAAAAGCCGCCAATGTGAAAATTCTCGCCGCTTAATTTTTCGGCGGTGAGCCTGAACGTCACCACACCGTCGGGGCAAACGAACTCCTTAACGTGCGGATCGTTAAAAACGTTCCCGAGAGGTGAGAAGCCGCCTATCCTCCGCAGGTCGCCGCCGCTGCGTACCGCCTCAAGCATAGGATACAGATACAGCAGCGTTTTTTGACAGAAACCGCGCCCGTTTTGGTTTACGGGACAGTCGTAGGTGCAACTGTAAATATCGCCAACCTCATCGCCGTTTCGACAATGACCCTCGGTCTTATTGTCGTGGGAAACGGCGATTACCTCGATAGTGAAGCCGTATTCCTCGTCGTACCATTTGTTCATTTCAGCAGCTCCGTCAAAATCGCCAGTCCCTTGTCGATCTCCTCATAGGTAATAGTAAGCGGCGGCAGCAGACGAACCTTTGTTTTTGCGGTAAGCAGCAGCAAGCCTTTTCCCAGAGCCGCTTTAACAATGTCCGCTGCGGATTTGGTTTTCAGCTCGATACCGATCATCAAGCCCATTCCCGAAACGCTGTTCACTTCGGGAATTTGCAGAAGCTTCTCGCGGATATGTTCGCCCTTTTTGGCGACCTCTCCAAGAAAACCATCGGAGTTGACCTTGTCCAGCACCGCCAGACCGCCCGCGCAGCAGATAGGATTTCCGCCGAACGTCGAGCCGTGAGTTCCCGGGGTTAGCACGTTTGCGCACTTTTCTCCCGACAGACACACGCCGATAGGTACGCCGCCCGCAAGCCCCTTAGCAAGCGTTGTAAGATCGGCCTTGTGACCGAAATTGTCACCCGCAAGGAACTTACCCGTTCTGCCTACGCCCGTCTGAACCTCGTCAGCGATGGTCAGCACATCTTTTTCAGCGCAAAGCTTGAATATCTCGTCGACAAATTCCTTATCCAGCGGCATTACTCCGCCCTCGCCCTGAATATACTCGAACATCACCGCGCATACGGTATCGTCGAGCTTTGCGCGGAGATCGTCGATATTATTCGCCTCGACGTTGATAAATCCCTCCACGAAAGGGAAGAAGTAGTTGTGGAAAACGTCCTGACCCGTCGCGGACAGCGTACAAAGCGTTCTGCCGTGAAAGGAGTTCAAAAGCGTGATGATGTTGTGCCTACCTTTGCCGTACTTGTCAAAGCTGTACTTTCTCGCAATCTTGATAGCGCATTCATTAGCCTCCGCGCCCGAGTTGCCGAAAAACATATCGTTGTAATCCGCCGTTTCGCAGAGCGCTTTGGCGAAATCCGCCTGAATCTTGGTGTAATAGTAGTTGGAGGTATGTTGGAGCTTGTGTGCCTGTTCGCAGACAGCATTCACCCAATCCTCGTTGCAGTATCCGAGAGAATTCGTGCCTATTCCCGAGCCGAAATCTATGTATTCCTTGCCGTCTTCATCTTCGGCGCAACGACCCTCGCCCTTGTCCATAACAAGGGCGTATCTGCCGTAGGAATGCATTACATATTTGTTGAATTGTTCGATCGTTCCCATTACAATCACCTCACGCAATGATCATAGTACCCGCGCCTATGTCGGTCAAAAGCTCGATAAGAATGGAGTGCGGAATACGTCCGTCAATAATATTAGCCTGCTTAACGCCGCGGCGGACAGCTTCAACACAGCAGTCTATTTTCGGTATCATACCGCCCGTTATTATACCCTGCTTTTTGAGGAATGGAACCTCGCTCACGCCGACCGTGCGGATAATAGTGTTTTCGTCGTCCTTGTCCTCAAGCAATCCTTTTATATCCGTCAGCAGGATCAGCGACGGCGCTCCCATTTCGGCGGCGATACGCGCAGCCGCGGTGTCCGCGTTGATATTGTAGACCGTGCCGTCCTTGCCGCGCCCTACCGTGGAAATAACGGGAATATAGCCGTTGTCAAGCGCGTTCTGAATGATTTTGGGATTTACAGCGTTTATTTCGCCTACATAGCCGAGATCTGGATCAAGCTGTTCCGCCTCGATAAGATTTCCGTCCAGACCGCACAAGCCTATTGCCGTACCTCCGTGGCTCTCAAGCATGGAAACCAAGTCCTTGTTTACCTTGCCCGCGAGAACCATTTGCACGATATCGACGGTTTCCTCGTCAGTGTAGCGCAGACCATTTACGAACTTGCTCTCCTTGCCGATGCGCTTTAACATATCGTTTATCTCGGGACCGCCGCCGTGAACCAGCACGACCTTGATACCGACCGTCGACAGCATAACGATATCTTCCATAACGGCGTGTTTGAGTTTGTCATTGGTCATCGCGTTGCCGCCGTATTTCACTACGACTACCTTGTTGTTGTATTTCTGAAGATAGGGCAGAGCCTCTATCATCACGTTTGCTCTTACATCATAATCTATCCGCATTTTTCCGTACCTCTTTAGCTTTTTGAACGATCAAGTCCTATATTCCGCGTTGATCTTAACATAATCAAACGTTAGATCGCAGCCCCAAGCAACGGCGTTGTAAAAACCGTCGTGAAGATCTACGAGTATCTTGACCTCCTCCTCGGAGAGAATTTCCGCAGCGGTTTCCTCCGAGAATGCGATACCCGCGCCCTCCGCGCAGACCGTGAGCTTTCCCTTTGCACTTGCCAGCTCAACGGAGACCTTTTCAATATCGAAATCCGCGTCCGCATAGCCCAGCGCACAGAGAATTCTTCCCCAGTTGGCGTCAGCCGCGAACAGCGCCGCCTTTACAAGATTTGACGAAATTACCGATTTCGCCGCCGCTCTTGCCGCTTGTTCGCTCGGAGCGCTGTTTACTATGCACTCGATAAGCTTTGTAGCCCCCTCGCCGTCGCGCGCGGTCTCACGTGCGAGGTTCATCATAACCGCGTACAGAGCGTTTTCGAATATTTCGTAGTTCTTGTCCTCGCAGATAATTTCGCTGTTTTTCGCAAGCCCCGAGGACATTAGTATCAGCGTGTCGTTGGTAGAGGTGTCACCGTCGACGCTCACCATATTGTAGGTGAGATAATTCACCTTGCGGAGCGCCTTTTCGAGAAGCTCACCCGCGATAGCGACGTCTGTTGTGATAAACGCGAGCATAGTCGCCATATTCGGGTTTATCATGCCGCTTCCCTTGGATATACCGCCGACGTGGCACTTTCTGCCGTCAAGCTCGAACTCGACCGCTATCTCCTTTTTGCGCGTATCGGTCGTCATTATCGCCTCCACCGCGTCGCCGCTGTTCTTCATCGAGAGCGACTTGGCAAGCGTGGGTATCATAATGCGTATCGGCTTGATATCGAGCTTCTGACCGATAACGCCCGTAGAGCCTACGAGTACGTCGTTCGTGTCGATATCGAGCGCCTGAGCGGTAAGCTCGCACATCTCCTCGGCTATCTCAATGCCGTCGGGATTGCAGGTGTTCGCGTTGCCGCTGTTCACGATAATAGCCTGAGCGTAGCCGTCCTTTAAGTGCTCCTTGGACACGATAATAGGCGCGCCTTTTACCTTGTTCGAGGTGAACAGCGCGGCGGTCTTACAGCGCTCGGCACAGTATATCATAGCCAGATCGCGCTTTGTGGTGTTGCCCGCCTTGATACCCGCGATAACTCCGCCCGCGGTAAAGCCCTCCGCGGCACAAACGCCGCCGTCCACAAACTCGTAATTTTCAAATTTAACCATTTTAAAAACCTCTCATTATTCGTTTTCCAATTCCTTTTGAAGCTTTTTCGTAAGCTTGCTCACCACATATTCATAGGAGCTGTCTATCATTCGCAGTATTTCCTCGTCGGGTACGCTGCCGTTAAGATCAACGGTATTAAAATACGGCTGTTGAACAGGAGGACAGTGATACCCTCTTTTCACATCATCGGGGTACATTTTGCGGTAAAGCTCTCCGGTCAGCGCATCGCCGTTAAAAGTGAACATCGGTTTGTTTTTAAGAAAAAAGAGCTGCGCAAATATTCGATTTTTGACCTTGACGCAAATTGTTTCATCTCCGAAAGGGCAGTCCTGATATGTTCCATTTTTTCCAAGGCAGTGTTTCAATATTTCCTCGTGAGTCATTAAAGCAGCCCCGTTTTTTCGTCAATGCCCATCATAATATTAAGACACTGAACAGCTGCACCGCTTGCGCCCTTTCCTAAGTTATCCAATCTCGAGCAGATTATAAGCCGTTCGTCGTTACCGTTAACGAATATTTCCATATTGTTTGTTCCGCTCAAATTGTTCGAGCCGATAAAGCCGTCCTTGGGCTCGCCATCGGGCATTACTTTTACAAAGAAAGAATTCGCGTAGTATTCGGCCAGAGCCTTTCGGATATCGTCCGCGCCGTACTTTTTCGTCAATAACCGAGTATGCAGCGGCAGAGAAACCACCATTCCGCTGAAAAAGTCGCAGATAAGCGGATTGAACGAGGGAGCGTACTCCAGACCGCATATTTTCTGCATTTCAGGAAGGTGCTTGTGCTGCTGTGTGAGCGCGTACTGACGCGGACTGTCGAAGTCCGTGGGGCGGTCGGCGCTCTCGTAGACCGCGATAGCCTTTTTGCCCGCGCCGCTGTAACCCGATACCGCATGAGCCGAAACGGGATAATCCGCGGGCATAATTCCGAGCTTTACAAGCGGATACACCATTGAGGCAAAGCCGCTCGCATAGCACCCCGGAACGGCTACACGGTTGCTTTTCGCGATCTTCTCGCGGAAATCCTTACCTAACTCGGGAAAACCGTATGCCCAATCGGGGTTGGTTCGGTGCGCCGTCGAAGCGTCAATAATGCGGACGTTATCGTCAGCCATTGCAACTGCCTCGCGCGCCGCCGCGTCGGGCAGACAAAGAAACGTGAAGTCGGAGGAGTTTATCATGCGTCTGCGCTCGTCGTTATCTTTGCGCTTGTCCTCGTCAATGCGGAGCAGCTCGATGTCGTTTCTGCCCTTAAAGCGCTCGAGAATTTTCAGCCCCGTAGTGCCTTCCTGTCCGTCAATATATATTTTAGTCATTTGTCATTCCTCGTTTCTGTAAGCGCCTTGACCTCGGATAATACCGGAGGTTTGAGCGGGATCGGAAATTTTGTACAGGCGATCCCCGCAACAGCGCTCGCGAATTTTACCGTATCGTCGTCGCTCATTCTATTATACAGCGCGTAGATCGTTCCCGCCTTGAAGCTGTCGCCCGCGCCCAATGTTGAAGTTATGTCAAGAGAGTAGGGCTTAAACCGCTTGGGCGGCTGTCCCCGCCGTCCGTAGAGCAGCTCTTTTTCACCCATTGTGAATATCACAAGCCCGTTGGTATTATCGGTGTACAGCGTGAAAAGTTTCTCAAGGCTCTTGTCGGGGTAGGTGCACTCCAAATACTGATGTGATATCGCGTTTATCGCGCAATGCTTATGAATATCGCTGTCATAAGCGCAATCGATAGTCGCGTAGGGCTTGTTGTATTTACAGCAAAGCTCCGAGGAAATCTCGGGGTAAAAGAACGGGTCGATACCGCAGCATTCGGCATTTTTTATCGACTCCTCCGATGGCGGTTCGTAAAAAGGCTTTTCGCGTCCGAAGTGCTTAGACCACTCGCCGAAACAGGTGCGCGTGTTCCTGTCAATAATGACGTAGTCGATTATACCGTCAAAATCCTCGTCCAAAAGTTCAGATATATCCGCATGTTTATCGGAGAAATATCCGCGGATGATATCACGGTTAGCGTTTCCTATATGGCTTCCGCCGAGCTTTAAATTACAGCCTAGTGAAAGCAGTACCGCCGCCGCGGTTCCCGTTTCTCCGCCTACGTGATGATATTTTTCTTTTATCTCGCCGTATCCGTCCGCTTTGGGAAATTCACCATCAAGTAAAAAAGCCTCGGTCGACATTACCATTCCGTACATATATACGTATTTATCCATATTACAAACCTTCAAGATACTTTTTAACAAATTCGACCTGACCGAGAACGCTCTCGGGCGACGGACCTCCGAATGACTTGCGTTCCTTGACGCAGGTATCAAGGCTTATCGCCGTGTAAACATCGTCCTCGAAAAGCTCGCTCTGCTGCTTGTAGTCCTCAAGCGGCAGTTCCTCAAGCGTGGTGTTCTTGGAAATACAGAGAGCCACAAGTCCGCCGGTAATTTTATACGCGGTGCGGAACGGCATCCCCTTTTTGACGAGATAATCCGCGCAGTCGGTAGCGTTGATAAAACCTTTAGCCGCCGCGGCGCGCATATTCTCCTTGATGACGCGCATGGTGTCGAGCATGGGGATAAACGTCACAAGACAGAGTTTGATATTGTCCACCGCGTCGAAAATAGCCTCTTTGTCCTCCTGCATATCCTTGTTGTACGCAAGCGGCAGACCTTTCATCATGGTGAGTAAAGTCATATTGTCGCCGATAACGCGCGCGGTCTTTCCGCGGACAAGCTCGGTAACGTCAGGGTTTTTCTTCTGCGGCATAATCGACGAGCCCGTAGAGAATGCGTCGTCAAGCTCGATAAACTTAAACTCCCACGAACACCACATAATGATTTCCTCGGAGAAACGCGACAAGTGCACCATACAGATAGCAAGCGCGCTCGCAAGCTCAATGCAGAAATCGCGGTCGGAAACGCCGTCAAGGGAGTTCGCCATGGGATTGCTCATTCCGAGCAGGGAAGAGGTGCGTTCGCGGTCGATATCGTAGGTCGTTCCCGCAAGTGCGCAGCTTCCGAGAGGACAGACGTTCATACGCCGCTCGGTATCGCTCAGCCTGTCGATATCACGCAGCAGCATTTGCGCATAAGCCATCAGATGATGACCGAACGTAATGGGCTGCGCCCTTTGCAGATGAGTATACCCGGGCATTATTGTTTCGGAGTGCTCGGCGGCGATCTTGCAGAGCGTTTCTATAAGCTGCTTTATAAGCGCCTTTATCTCTTTTATCTCGTCGCGCAGATACAGCCTTATATCGAGCGCCACCTGATCGTTACGCGAACGCGAGGTATGCAGCCGCTTTCCCACGTCGCCGAGCCGCTTTGTAAGCTCCGCCTCGATAAACATATGGATATCCTCGGCGTTGGGGTCGAATTCCAGCTTTCCGCTCTCAATATCCGCGAGAATTTCCTTTAAGCCGCCGATAAGCTCCAAACTGTCGCTCACACTTATTATGCCCCGTTCTCCGAGCATGGTCGCGTGAGCGATACTGCCCGCTATGTCCTGTTTGTACATTCTCGCGTCGAACGCTATTGAGGAGTTGAAAGCATTTACCTTGCTGTCAACCTCCTTGGAAAATCTTCCCGCCCACATCATCGCCATATCAAAAAACCTCCGTCAGTCATTAAGTTCGAGCTGTACTTCCCAGATATTTCCGCCAAAGTAAATAATCACGCATATTATGGCGATGATAAGATTTACTATGTAGCTTTTCAGCATATCCTTTTCATATCCCGCTTGAACGATCGCGTTTTCCGGCTCATCGGAATCGCACAGCAGCGTTATCTTCTGCCCGACCCGCACAGCCTGTTTGTTTATAAGAACAATGTCTTTGTAAAACTTTTCATAGCCTACCTCATAGTATACTTTGAGCTTATACTTGGTATCCCAGCGGTTCAGTCTTTCATCGGATAATTCCAGAATTTCTCCCTCAACGCTTATCACATATGCGCTGCTTTGTACGCGCTTTATCTCGCGAAGCCGCTTTATCAGCGGTATCATTCGTATAATATCATAGATGATATTGATCACAGCAAACGCGACAAGCAGTGTGATGATCACTTTAGCGAAGTTATCCATAGTATTCTCCGTTATATTCAAAACGTATCAAAGCGGGAAAGCCGTTTCCCGCTTTGAATGAAAAAACTTGTCCGAAAATATTACTTGTTTCTCTCCGCGTCGAGCATAGCCTTGACCTTGATAGGCAGACCGAACAGGTTGATAAAGCCCGCGCTGTCCTTCTGATCGTAAACGTCGTCCTCGCCGAACGAAGCGAAGTCTTCGCTGTACAGGGTGTACGGAGATGTTACGCCCGCGTTGATGATGTTGCCCTTATAGAGTTTGAGCTTGACATCGCCGGTGCAGGTCTCCTGTGTCTTGTTAACGAACGCATCCATAGCCTCGCGCAGGGGAGTGTACCATTGACCGTTATACACGATATCCGCGTACTTCTGCGCCAACCCCGCTTTATAGTGCTGAGTCTCCTTGTCAAGGCAGATAGTCTCCAGAACCTCGTGAGCGTGGTAGAGGATAGTACCGCCGGGGGTCTCGTAAACTCCGCGCGACTTCATGCCTACCAAACGGTTTTCAACTACGTCAAACAGACCTATACCGTTCTCGCCGCCGATCTTGTTAAGGGTCTTGATGAGCTTAACGCCGTCCATCTTCTCGCCGTTCAGCTCGGTGGGGATACCCTTTTCAAAGTGAATAGTGATGTAGGTGGGCTTGTCGGGAGCCTGTTCGGGAGATACGCCGAGTTCGAGGAAACCGGGTTTGTTGTACTGCGGCTCGTTAGCGGGATCTTCAAGATCGAGACCCTCATGCGAAAGGTGCCAGAGGTTCATATCCTTGGAGTAGTTGGTCTCGCGGTTGATCTTGATCGGAACGTTGTGAGCTTCCGCATAATCAATTTCCTGATCGCGCGATTTGATATCCCAAATTCTCCATGGCGCGATGATCTTCAACTCGGGAGCGAGCGCCTTTATCGTCAGCTCAAAGCGGACCTGATCGTTGCCCTTGCCTGTGCAGCCGTGGCAGATAGCGTCGGCGTTCTCCTTCTTCGCAATCTCGGCAAGTCTCTTCGCGATAGGGGGGCGCGCAAAGGAAGTACCGAGCAGATAGCCTTCGTACTTTGCGCCCGCTTTCAGAGTCGGGAAAACGAAATCGTTTACAAATTCATCCTGAATATCCTCAATGTACAGTTTGGAAGCGCCCGTTTTCTTGGCTCTCTCCTCAAGCCCATCAAGCTCCGCGTCCTGACCCACGTTGCCCGCAACGCAGATGACCTCGCAGTCGCCGTATGTCTCTTTCAGCCATGGAATGATAATGGACGTATCAAGTCCGCCCGAATATGCTAAAATAACCTTTTTGATCTCCTGTGCCATAATAAAAATCTCCTTTTTGGAAAAAATATTTACAATAGTTATTATACACCATTTTTTTTAATTGTCAAGTCATATTATTCACAAAAACGAATAATATTCTATTATATTCATTTTTTTAAATATTTTTACATAAATCAGCAAAATTACAATCAATAAAAATAATAATATTCGCGATTATGAATATAAATATTTTTCCGTGAGTACTTGACAAAATCGGTGTTCACTGTTATAATATAAGTATGAATGCCCGAAAAATGGAAAAAAGGGCATATTTTAGGAGGGTTTAACTATGAAAATGAACGAAAAGCTGGATATCCTGCTCAACAGAAAGCGCATCAGAAGAGTTGACTTCGCGGAAAGTGTCGGTATTACATACCGTGCGTTCGCTTACTATATGAGCGATACCCGCAGACCGAGAAAGAGCGTTCTGGAGAGGATAGCGAAAGAACTTGACGTAACTCCCGAATTCCTAGCCGACGACAACATAGATATGGAGCTTACCCTTGAGGAACATTTCATTAAGCGAATCACCGACCGCGGAAACGACCCGACCGCAGCGATGAAGTTTTTAGTGCAGTCGCGCGGACTGCTCGCGGGAAACTCCCTTTCCGAGGAGGATAAATCCAACCTTATGCGCTGTCTTACCGAAATTTACGAGGATTCTCTTAAAAACGGTAAATAATAATGCGCCACATTATTGAAAAAGCGGAGGAAGTACTTGAGGAATTCGGCGGACGGAACATTTTCGAGACCGCCGAAAACTCAGGCGCAAAGGTATGGCGGCGCATTCTCGGTGGGCTTAAGGGATTTTATATCTGCGAGAACGGCAGCCGATATATTGTTGTCAACGATGAGCTTGACGGAGTTACCGCGGCGGTGGTCTGCGCTCATGAGCTGGGTCACGATATGCTGCATCGGGAATTCTCCGTAGGCGGTATCCGTGAGAATACGCTGTTTTTAAGCAGCGACAAGACCGAGCGCGAGGCGAATTTGTTTGCGGCGTGTGTGTTGATCTCAGATAAGACGCTCATTGAGGAATTGTCTTATTGCCGCAGCATAGACGCTTTGGCGGCAAATCTCGGCTTTCCGCGCGAGATTGTTATGTACAAGCTCGAGACGATGAATTATAAAGGATATAAATTCAACCTCGGCGATATCAGAAATAATTTTCTTAAATAGGAGGTGAACGGATTTGGATATTAAAGCGGCTTTGAAAGCGCTGACGGAGGAGATCGGCGTTTCGGGCGACGAGTTTTCCGCATCCGCAAAGGCAGCGGAGCTTTTGTCGTGCTATGCTCAAAACGTGACCGTTGACGATTTCGGCAATGTTTCGGGCTATGTGAAATGCGACGTCCCTAATGCTAAAACGCTGCTGCTCGACGCGCATATCGACAGGGTGGGCTTAATCGTAACCTATATTGATGATAATGGTTTTTTAAGCGTAGGTGCTTGCGGTTCTCCCGATATAAAGACTTATCTTGCGCAGTCCGTTACCGTTCACGGAAAGCGAACGGTCAAGGGCGTTGTATCCACGCTCCCGCCGCACGTTTCCCAAAACAACAAAACTCCCGAAATAGGCGATATCTCCATTGATGTTGGAATGACCAAGGAGCAGGCGGAGGAAGTCATTTCTCTCGGCGACCGCGTGACCGTAAATTCGCGTTTCCGCGAGCTTTGCGGTGGTATCGTTTCCGCCTCCGCAATTGACGACAGGAGCGGCGTATGCGCTATTCTGGAGGCGCTGGATATGCTGAATGGCAAGCCGCTGAAGTATAATCTGGCGGTCTGCTTCTCGGCACAGGAGGAAACGGGTGAGCGCGGCGCAAAACAGGCGGCGTTCCGTATTCAACCCGACGAGGCGCTTATCGTCGACGTGTCGTTCGGCAGAACTCCCGACAGCGATCCCAAAGAGACCGCAAAGCTTGGCAGCGGCGTGATGATTGGCTTTTCCGCTTGTCTTGACAAGGGAATGTCCAACGCTCTGCGGGAGCTTGCTAAAAGCGAAAATATCCCGTTCACAGAGGAAATAATGCCAGCTTCGACGGGTACTAATGCGGACGCTATCGGCGTTGTTGGAAAGGGCGCGAAGTGCTGTACATTATCGTTCCCGATACGCTATATGCACACTTCGGTTGAGACGGTCGATCTGAACGATATTTCGGCGACGGCAAGGCTTATTGCCGCGTATGCGGGAGGTGACGCTAATGGTTGAGAGACTTCGCAAGATATGTCAACTGAACGGCGCCTCGGGAGATGAGGGGCGAGTTCGTGAGTTTATAAAGTCACTTATTCACGCCGACGAGGTTTTTACGGATAATCTCGGTAGCCTTATCGCGTTCAAAAAGGGCAGAAAAACGCCTGAGCACAAGATAATGTTCGCTGCGCATATGGACGAGGTCGGCTTTATGATAACCAATATTGACGAGGACGGATTTCTCTGTTTTGACGCGGTGGGCGGCATAAATCCCGCCGTCGCGCTTGGTAGGGGAATGGTGTTGGAAAGCGGTGAACTCGGAGTTGTAGGGACTAAAGCTATTCATCAGCAGTCGTCCGAGGAGCGTAAAAAAATGCCCGATTTCGGCGAGCTGTATATAGATATAGGAGCTTCCTCGCGCGAGGAAGCGGAAAAGCTCGCTCCCCGCGGAAGCTATGCCTACTTTGACGCGGATTTCTATGAATTCGGAGACGGTTTTGTTAAGGGTAAAGCTATTGATGACCGCGCAGGCTGTCTTATCATGATGGATATGATAAACGGCGACCCCGAATATGACGCGTGGTATGCGTTCACGGTGCAGGAGGAGGTCGGAACGCGCGGCGCTGGGGCTGCGGCGTTCACGATAAATCCGGATATCGCAATAGTTATCGAGACCACCACAGCCTGCGACATTGCGGGAACGTCGGGCGCAAAGCGCGTCTGCGAGCTCGGAAATGGCGCGGTGGTATCTTATATGGACAGGGGCACCGTGTACGACCGCGGACTGTATTCGCTGGCGTTCGAGACGGCAAAGGCGAACGGTATTCCCGTACAGGCCAAGACGCTTGTCGCAGGCGGAAACGACAGCGGCGCTATCCACGTCAGCATGGGCGGGGTGCGCACCTGTGCGCTATCCGTGCCGTGCAGATACCTGCACTCGCCGTCATGTGTTATCAAAATGAGCGATTTTGAGGCGGTCAAGGCGCTTGCAGAGAATATGCTGTCGGCTGTCGGCGGGCTATGATACGACGGGTTCTGACCGGCGGAGAGATGAGCAAGCTCCCGAAATACGGGATAGAAGCGCAGAAAATCCGCGCGCTTCTGGTTTCTTATGACCTGAAATACGATTTTTGCTGCTTTTACGTCGGGGAATTCCGCGCGGGTTGCGCGTTTCTCGGCGGACTGAACGGCAGTTTTGTGTTGTCCGAAAACGGAAAATGCGACCTCGGGGAGCTTGCGGAGTTCCTGACGTTTTCGGGATTTTCCGAGATATTCTGCTCGGAGAACGCGGGAAAGGAGCTTGCCGCGCTGCTGCCGTGCTGTACGCAAAGGGTAAATGTAATGCGTTTTGAAGGTAATGCGGTACCATACGATATCGAAACGGAGCCGCCGCTTGATAACGTTTATACGGTACTGAAAACCGCCTTTGATATCGAATATGAGCCTTGGTATCTCGATATGTCGCACAGGATACGTCACGGAGTTTCCGCGTTCCGTGCGCTGAACGACTCGGTGTTGGCGATACAGCACAATATCAACGGCGAGGCGCTGCTGTCGCAGGTCGCGACGACACCCGAAATGCGCGGAAAAGGCAATGCTCGGCGGCTGATATCCGCAGTCTGCTCGGAGCTGTCGGACAGCGACGTATATGTTATCTGCGAGGACGCGCTGCTCGAATTCTACCGCAGGCTCGGATTTCGCCGTGCAGAAGTAGCGTACTCGCTTTTCCGCGAATAGCTGCATAGCGCTTTGGGTAAAAACCTTGAGCGTTTTTTGATATTTTGCGGAAAATTTTCCGTAAATATTGACTAAATTACGATTTTGTGGTACAATATATATGTGTATAATTATGATCGGAAGAAGGTAAATTATGGGAAAAGGAAAAGTTATTGTACTTGAGGGCTTGGACGGCTGTGGAAAAACCACTCAGCTGGAGCTTGCCGAGAGCTTTCTGAAGGATCACGACATCAAGTGCCGCGCGGTCAGTTTTCCGAATTATTCGTCAACGAGCGGAGCGCTGATAAGCGAATACCTCAAGGGGGATATCCCCTGTGACGGCTACAACGGCGCATATGCCGCATCTGCGATGTACGCGCTTGACAGATATATCAGCTACATGACAGACTGGCGTGATTTTTACGAGAACGGCGGCGTGATTCTTTCGGGGCGCTACACCACGTCCAACGCAATTTATCAGCTTACGAAAATACCGCCCGAAAAGCATGAGCAATTTCTTAACTGGCTTGTGGACTTTGAATACGGCAAGCTCGGACTGCCCGAGCCCGATATGGTGATATATCTGGATATGCCGATAGAGGTGTCACAGCGGTTACTTGAAAACCGTTACCTCGGCGACGAGGGTAAAAAGGACATTCACGAAGCTAATATACGTTTTCTGGAGGAATGCCGTAAGAGCGCGATGTATACAGCGGATATCTGCGGCTGGCAGATAATCGACTGTGCCGATGGAGGTATGCCGCTTCCTATTGAGAACGTTTACATAAAAATATGTGATATGTTGAGGTCTTTGGTAAGAAATGGCTGAACTGGAATTTAAAAGAGTAGAGATATCCGACAGGGAAATGGCGCGAGAGCTTCTGGAAAAGTCTAACTTCCGCGGCTGCGAATACACGTTCGGAAACAATTTCGTATGGCGGAATATCTACAATGTCGAGGTCTGCTTTGCGGAGGGGTTTTACTTCTGCAAACAGGGTGAGGGGAACGATATACGGTTTACGTTTCCCACAGGCAGCGGAGATATCAAACGCGCAGTCGGACTCTTGACGGAATATACACGCGAGCGCGGAGTTCCGCTCAGGCTCACTGCAAACAAGGACGTTACGCAAAGGCTGACCGGGATATATCCCGACGCTAAAGTCGTGCTCGACCGCGATATCTGCGACTACGTATATCTTGCGGAGGATCTGGAGAACCTCGCAGGAAAGAAGTATCACGGCAAGCGAAATCATCTCAACCGCTTTTACGAGAACGACTGGAGCTTTGAGCCGCTCACTGCCGATAATATTGCCGAGTGCAGGGCGATGAACGAACGCTGGCGCGCGGAGAACCTTGACAAGTGCGGGGTCGCCGAGGTCGAGGAAAGCAAGCGCGAGGAGCTTTGTATCGTGGAATGTTCGTTCAAGCACTATGACGAGCTCGGCTACACGGGCGGCGTGCTCCGCGTGAACGGCGAGGTACAGGCGTTCACGTTCGGCGAAAGGTCGTCGGAGGACTGCTTTGTAGTCCACGTCGAAAAGGCGCTCCGCCAATATCAGGGCGCGTACACGGCTGTCAACCGCGAGTTCGTAAAGTTGCTGGGCGGCAGGTACAAGTATATCAACCGCGAGGACGATACCGGCTCGGAGGGACTGCGCAAGGCTAAATTGTCGTATCACCCGGTTTTTCTGGAGGAAAAGTTTGTTATAACATTCGGGAGATGAATATATGAAATGCGCTCATTGCTCAAAGAAAATAGATAAAATAAACCATTTCTGCGTGTTTTGCGGCGAATCGACGTCAAGACAGCGTTTAAAATGCGGAATTATATGCGGTTTAAGTATTTTCGGCGTTATTATTGCGGTTTTCGTTCTTTGGAAAAACTATCTTTTGCCATGGCAAATTCCTCTTTTTAAAACTCGGCAGGCAATAATTCGATATGTGAAGAAAAATCATCCTAATTATCATATTGAAAAAGAGGAAGTGAAATACAGTTATACTACAGGCGGCGGTTTTTTCCCCAAGCCCGAAAAAATCAAGCCGTGCGCTTACATTACTTTTAATGAGGAGGGGTTTAATTATGTTGTTAGCGCGTTTGATGGAGTGGTTACAGGTGATAACTACACGATAAAAAAACTGAGCTATGAGATCGGGAAGTTCGCAAAGGAAGGGGTTTCTGGAGCCGCACGGCATAGAGAACGTGGACTTTTCCGCTTCGTTTGACCTTGACAATGACAAGCTTCCGTCGGAGTTGTCGAAATATAACGGCGATTTCAGTGTGAGAATAACGGTTCGCGGTCAAGGCAAAACGCCGCGGGAGATCGGCTGGCTGTGGGATTTTTATGAGTTCTGGTGTGATAACCAATGTTTTAATTCCAATTGGGGCTTGAAGTTTGACATTTACAGCGGCACAGATACAAACGACGTTCGTGACAGCAGCATTTCGATACATAATACCGAAAAATCTGGCAGTAAAGAGGAATGGTATGCGAACAACACTTATCCGCCCAAGTATCGGTAAGTTAGTTTTAGGAGGAAACGATTATGATTTATGTGTTTTTAGCGGACGGCTTTGAGGAAACGGAGGCTATCGCGCCTATCGATATGCTCCGCCGCGCGGAGCTTGACGTTGTGACGGTAGGGATAAAGACCGACGCTGTGAAAAGCTCTCACGGCATACCGGTGCTGTGCGATATGACCGATATGCAGGTGGAGCTGGATGAGCGTCTGCAAATGATCGTGCTGCCGGGCGGTATGCCCGGAACGCTGAATATTGAGGCAAACCCCGTGGTTCAGGCGTCTGTCGACTACTGCGTAAAAAATAATATTCCGATAGGGGCTATTTGCGCCGCGCCGTCTATTCTCGGCAAAAAGGGCTTGCTGGAGAGCAAAGAGGCGATATGCTTCCCCGGTTACGAGAAATTTCTGATGGGCGCTAAACTTTCCGATAAAAAGGTAGTCACCGACGGGATATTCACCACCGCCGCGGGCGCGGGAGTATCGGTTGAATTCGGTCTGGAGCTTGTCCGCGTACTGTGTGGCAAAGAGCGCTCGGACAAGGTTCGCGCAGCTATCCAATGCGCGAGTTGAAAAAAGCGCTCCGACGGGAGCTTATCGAGCGCCGCAGGGCAATGAACAAGGTGGAAAAAACGGCTGCCGACGAGGATATCTTCCGACAGCTTAAACCGCTTATTGACAAGGCGAGCGCTGTGTTCACATATGCGTCGACGGATATTGAGGTCGACACGCGGCGTGTCATTGCGTACTGTCTCGGAAAGGGAATTCCCGTCGCGCTGCCCGTGAGCGGCGATACGGAGCTGTCGTTCTTCTACATAAACAGCGTTTCCGAGCTGAAAAAGGGGAGGTTCGGTATCGACGAGCCGCCGATGAACAATCCCGCATTCGCGGACGAAAACACGTTGTGTATCGTTCCCGCGCTCTGCGCCGACGGCGAAGGGTTAAGGCTCGGGTACGGCCGCGGCTATTACGACAGATTTTTAAGCGGTTATGCGGGCAAAAGCGTGATAATCTGTTACCGCGGATTTAAGAGGGAGGTTCCCGCCGAACCGCATGATATCAGAGCAAATTTTACAGTATTTGACAACAAGTTCTGCAAATGACGGAGGTCGTATAAATGGATGAAAATCGTTTAGAAAATAATGAAAATATCGGGGAAGAGGATTACGGAAAAACTCAAGAAATGGACAGCATACAGCTGCCAAAGCTTTCGGAGAGCGATCACCATGGTATCACGCCGAGAGAGGAATTTACGGAGCTGAATTCCGCGGACGATATGTCCAAAACGCTCCTTATGGATTCTATGAGCGGCGAGCTGCCCGAGGATGACTATCTTCCCGCGGAAAACCCCGTTCACAGACGTAAAAAGAAGCACAAGAAAAAACAGATCAACCACACCCGTACGATGGGGCAGATATTCCTCGGAGTGCTGCTGTCGGTCGGCGCACTGGCACTGGGAGTCATGGCAGCAGTAAATGTGATCGGGGGAATGCGCGATATAACAGGTCTCGCAAAGCCAAACAGACAGACGGATTTCGAGATAAACGCGAGCATGGGCGTAAACGAGATAGTCGATAATCTGCATGCCGCTGGTGTCATCGATATGCCGGCGCTGATGAAGACCTATATGAAACTCACCAAGCAGGAGTCGGGTTTTCTGAACGGTGTCTATACGCTCTCGGCAAATATGAGCTACAACGATCTGTTAGAGACGCTGAAAACCGAAAAAACATACACGAAAACGGTCGATGTTGCGATACCCGAGGGTCTGACAGCCGCGCAGATAGGCAAATTACTAGAGGAGAACTTAGTATGCCGCGCAGTTGACTTCGAGACCTGCTACAAGGCAAAACTCAACAAATATGATTTCGAGGAGGGTATTGAAGCCGATTCCAACCGACTTAATATGCTTGAGGGTTATATCTTCCCCGATACCTACCAATTTTACGTTATTGATGATATGAAGAAGTATCCGAATTTCGATACGAAAAAGTATGCGGAAAGAGTCGCGGAGAAAATGTTCAATCATTTTGAGTCGCAGATAACGAGAAGCATGCGGTCACGTATGGCGGAACTCGGGCTTACGCTTGACGAGACGATTAGGCTTGCCTCGCTTATTCAGTGGGAGGGCAACAACGAGGAGAATATGGCTATGGTTTCATCGGTATTTCACAACCGTCTAAACGATCCCGAGACCTATCCTCAGCTTCAGTCTGACACCACCGACACTTATATCGACGAGGTGATAAAGCCCGCGACCAATTCCTCGAACAGAGAAAAAATGCAGGCGGTCACCGACGCGTACGACACCTACAAGTGCGAGGGGCTTCCTGCGGGCGCTATCTGCAATCCCGGTCTGGACGCGATAAACGCCGCGCTTTATCCCGCGGATACTGATTATTATTATTTTGTGGCAAGCAGCAGCGGCGAGTTCTTCTGGGCGCGCACACTGGAGGGTCACAATGAGAATATTGCTTATGTGGAACAGTTAGAGGCTCAGCAAAATGGAGAATCATAATATTAAAGCGGAACTTCTTGCTCCCGCGGGCGATGAGGAATGCCTGCTGTCGGCGCTGGACTACGGCGCGGACGCAGTCTACCTTGCGGGCAAGACGTTCGGAATGAGAGCGGGAGCGAAGAACTTCGGCACTGAGGAGCTGTTCAGAGCTGTGCAGACCGCGCACGAAAGAGGCGTAAAGGTCTACATCACCTGCAACACCGTCCCCACCAACGACGAAGCCGAGCGCTTTCCCGAGTTTATACGCACCGCGGAAGAATGCGGAGTGGACGCGGTCATCGCGGCAGATATCGGGGTCATCGCGATGATAAAGGAGTACGCTCCACGCCTTGCGATACATGCGTCTACGCAGACGGGCATAGTCAACTATCGAACGGCGCTCGAGCTGTATAAAATGGGAGTTTGCCGCGTTGTATTGGCTCGCGAGGTCGACCTTGAAAACATAAGGACGATACGGAAGAATATCCCCGATGATATGGAGATAGAAGCTTTCGTACACGGCGCGATGTGCGTGAGCTTTTCGGGACGCTGTATCATTTCCGAGTATCTTACGGGAAGAAACGCCAACCGCGGCGAATGCGCTCAGCCCTGCCGCTGGGGGTACTACCTTATGGAGGAAAAGCGCCCCAACGAGTTCTACAAGATATTCGAAGACGAAAAGGGAACGTTTATTCTCAACGCACGTGATATGTGTATGATAGAGCATCTTGACGATCTCCTTGACGCGGGCGTTACAAGCCTAAAGATCGAGGGGAGAGCAAAGTCAGCGTACTACACCGCGCTCACCACCAACGCTTACAGAGCTGCGCTGGACTGCTGTCTGCGCAAAGAAAGACCTCCCGCTTGGGTTCTCGACGAGGTCAACAAGATCAGTCACCGACCGTACTGCACGGGATTTTTCTACGGTCACCCAAACGAGGGAAGCGGTTCCCAGAACCCTAACGAGGTGACGAATGGCGGACAGTACTTTGCCGACAGCGGCTATATCCGCGATTATGATTTCGTCGCGACCATTGACAAGTGCGAAGACGGCATTATGTACTTAACACAGCGTAACTATTTCACGCTGTCCGATGAACTGGAGATACTTGCGCCCAACCGCGAACCGATCAAATTTGCTCCCGCGAAGATGTTCAATGCGGATATGGAGGAGATAGACGTCGCACGTCATGCTATGAGCAAGATCACTGTTCCCACGGATATCGTTGTTCCCGCGCATTCTTTATTAAGAAAAAAGTTGTAATCAAAGCGTGTTCATATTAACGTTCTGACTGAAAGGGAGATTTGGATATGCCTCAATTTCGATTTCGGGATAATACTTTGCCAACGGATGAGCGCGTCAACGCGCTTTTAGAGGAGCTTACGCTTGATGAAAAGCTCCTCTTGATAACCACACGCCAGCAGGAGATACCTCGTCTGGAAATAAAGGAGTTCAGCATCGGCAACGAAGCCGCTCGGGGACTGGTCTGCCGTTTTAGAACTGAGGACGGCTCCGAGACGGAGCTGCCGACTACCGTTTTCCCCGAGCCGTTCGGATTGGCGGCGACCTTTGATACCAACATTATGCACCAAATGGGCGAGGTTACGGGTATTGAAGCGCGTATTTACAATAAACAGGGGCACTCGTCGCTTTGTCTGTGGGCGCCTACCGTCGACCTTGAACGCGACCCGCGCTGGGGAAGAACGGAGGAGGGCTACGGTGAGGATCCGTTCCTCACCGGCGAAATGGCGTCGGCATTCACTAAGGGAATGTACGGAAACGACGAGAAATACGCGCGCGTTATCCCGACCTTAAAGCACTTTTACGCCAACAACCACGAGGATGACAGGACTTGCGACAACGCAACAATACCGACAGCGCTCAAGCACGACTACTATCTTAAAGCGTTCGAGCGTCCGATAAAAAATGGCGGCGCGAGGAGTGTTATGACCTCGTACAATATGATAAACGGCGTCGAGGGTATGTGCAATCCCGAGCTTACACAGTGCAAGGAAAAATGGGATTTACTGTTCTCCGTAACGGACGGTTGGGATTTTATTGAGAACGTCACCTGCCACAAGACTGACAGCACGCATACCGAGAGCATTGCGAGAGTGTATAAGAACCGCGGCGCGGACATCATCACCGACGAGCGCGACGTTGTTGAGGCGGCGGTGCGAAAGGCTCTTAACGATGGTCTGATAACCGAAAGCGATATCGACAACGCGCTTTTCGGAGCGTTAAAGGCACGTTTCTTACTCGGCGAGTTTGATAAGTACTGCCCGTATGACGATATTCAGCAAAATCTTCTGTGTTGCCGGGAACACGGAAAAATTGCGAAAAGTGCTGCTGAGGAGGCGATAATACTTCTCCGCAACAAGCGAATGGTTCTGCCGCTGAAAAAAGATGAACGTATTGCGGTTGTCGGAATACATGCAGGAATGAATTTCCGCGACTGGTACACGGGGTATTCCGAACGCAATATGACGATACTTGACTCTATAACCGCGCTTGTCGGCAAGGATAATCTCAGCTATGAGACGGGAAATGATATAATCGCGCTGCGAAACGCCGAAAACGGATTTTATTTCTCAGTAAGCGACGACGGCACTTTTGTGTGCGATACGCCGCTTATTACCGAAAGCTGTCTGCTGGAGCTGTACGAGTGGGGCGACGACAGGGTGTCGCTGAAGTCGAAGTACAACGGTAAGTTCCTCAGCGATTGCGGGGTTCTGAAATGCATTTCCGACGAGCCTTACGGATGGTATGTACACGAGATGTTCACACTTTTGCGAATAGGAAACGAGTACCGTCTGAAAAACTGGCAGGAGCGCTTTTTGTACATCACTGACAACGGAGAGGTCGCTGTTTCCGATAAGATCAAACCGCCGCGCAGGTCGCTGTTTGATGTGGAACTGTTCGTGTCAGGTCTTGACAGGGTGCGCAAAATCGTTACAGAAGCGCGTAACGTGGTTTTTTTCGGAGGAAATAACCCAATGATCGGCGCGCGCGAATGTTATGACAGAAAGCATCTTGATATGCCCGAGAGGCAGAGTGAAATTGCCGACGCTATACTGTCGATAAACGAGGATGCGGTGCTGTTTCTTGTGTCGGGCTATCCTTACGCCGTAGACGGAAGATTTGCTTCCGTTCTGCATACTCCGCACTCGGGTTCCGAAATGGGCGCGGCTGTGGCGAGAACGCTGTTCGGCGAGATATCGCCCGCGGGGCGGTGTCCCGTGACATGGTACAGTTCTGAAAGCGAGCTTGGCAGTATCAAGGACTACAATCTTATCCGCACGGAGAGTACCTACCGCTATTACGAGGGCGAGCCTCTGTTCCCGTTCGGTCACGGACTGACATACACGGCGTTCCGTTACGGTCCTTTAAAAATTAACAAGCCCTCGTTTGAAAAGGGAGAGCGTGTTGAGGTCGTTTTCGAGCTGCAAAACGTCGGTGGACTTGCCTCGGACGAGGTAGTTCAGCTGTATGTTTCTGCGCCGAAATTGTCAAGTTACGTGCCGAAAAAGGAGTTGAAAGCATTCCGCAGGCTACATATCCCCGCGGACGAAACAGCGGTCGTTTCGCTGGCGTTCGGCGTTGACGAGCTGGCGATGTGGGATATCAACAAAAACGAGTTTACACTGTTCGGCGGAAAATACGAGATTCAGGTCGGGGCGTCCTCCGAGGATATTATGCGTACAGCCGACATTATCGTCAACGCCGAGGAATACATTGGCATTGACGTTGAAAAAAATGTTCCCGCAGCGGTTTCGTGGGAGTATACGGGCGTAGAGTTCCTGACGGATAAGTCGCTGAACGAGTACGCGTTGTTAAAAGGCTGGCAGAGCAGTATCATCTACGAGAATTGCAGGTTTGATCAGGAGCGGAAGATAGAGGTCACCGCTTCAAATCCCGCTACAAAGGCAACGCTGCGGATATTCTGCGTTGAGACGGGCGAGCTTGCCGCAACCGTAGAAATACCGACAACGGGCAGCATGACCGAATTTGTGACCGTAACCGCCGATGTCGTGCCGTTCTGCGGAATGAAAAAGCTAAAATTCCAGCCGAGCGGAATGTTGGCGCTGAAATCGTTTAAATTTTTTAATAAAGGTGATAATAATGAATAATTCGGAGATATATCCGCATATTGACCACACTTTGCTCCGCGCGACGGCGACCGAGGAGGAAATATGCTGTCTCTGTGAGGAGGCGCTGACGTACAAGACCGCGAGCGTTTGCATTCCCGCAAGCTATGTGAAGTTCGCGCGCGATAAGTTTCCAAAGCTGAATATTTGCACGGTGATAGGTTTTCCGTTTGGATATTCTACGACCGCGGCAAAGTGCGCCGAGACTCGAATAGCTGTCGATGACGGCGCGGACGAGATAGATATGGTGATAAATCTCGGATGTGTCAAGGATGGGAAGTTTTCCGAAATTCAGCGCGAGATCGCGGACATTAAGGCGGCTTGCGGCGGCAAGATACTTAAAGTTATAATCGAGACTTGTTACCTTACGGAGCATGAGAAAATTCAATTGTGTAAATGCGTCACCAAAGCGAAAGCCGACTATATCAAGACCTCCACGGGGTTCGGCACAGCGGGGGCGCGTATTGAGGATATTAGACTTTTCAAGCAGCATATCGGCGAAGATGTGAAGATTAAGGCGGCAGGCGGAATAAAGACAAAAACCGACCTTGAAATGTTCCTTAACGTGGGCTGTGACCGTATTGGAACAAGCTCCGCGGTAAAGCTGTTGTCCGGAGGGGAATAGTATGAAACGTGTATTTCTGATCGTTCTTGACAGCTTCGGAGTGGGTGAAATGCCCGACGCCGCAGATTTTGGCGACAAGGGTGCCAACACACTCCGTTCCTGCTTTGAGACGGAAACTCTGAACGTTCCGAATATGCAAAGGCTCGGATTGTTCAATATTGACGGCGTGACAGTCGGAGTGAAATCGCCAAGTCCTGAGGGCACGTTCCTGCGCATTGCCGAGAAGTCCAAGGGCAAAGACACCACGACGGGGCATTGGGAAATAGCGGGCTGCGTATCGGAAAAGCCGTTCCCGACATTCCCGAACGGTTTTCCGCCAGAAGTCATAGAGAAATTTGAAAGTGCGACGGAGCGCAAGGTGCTCTGCAATCTGCCGTATTCGGGAACTAAGGTCATAGCGGATTACGGAAAAGAGCATGTGAAAACGGGGGCGCTTATAGTATACACATCCGCGGACAGCGTGTTCCAGATCGCCGCGCACGAGGACGTTGTTCCTGTCGATACGCTGTACGAGTATTGCAAGTCCGCGCGTGAGATACTGACGGGCGATTTCGCGGTCGGAAGAGTTATCGCGCGTCCGTTCGAGGGAGAGCACCCGTATACAAGAACGCCGCGCCGTCACGATTTTTCGTTAGTACCGCCCAAGGATACCGCGCTGGATATTCTCAAGGCAAACGGCAAGGACGTTATCGGAGTGGGAAAAATATTCGACATCTTCGCGGGAAAGGGCGTTGTACGATGTGACCGCAGAATCGGAAACACCACCGATATGGATATTACCTTGGATTACCAAAAACAGGATTGGAACGGGCTTTGTTTCACCAATCTGGTGGATTTTGATATGCAGTATGGACATCGCCGCGACCCCATTGGCTACGCTGCCGCGCTGAATGAGTTCGACAAGTGGCTGGGTGGATTTATTTCCGAAATGAGAACAGATGACGTTGTTATACTTACCGCCGATCATGGCTGCGACCCTTGTCACAGCGGAACGGATCACACACGCGAATATATCCCCGTGCTTATATACGGCAACAGTATAAAGCCTGTGAACCTCGGCACAAGAACGTGTTTCGGAGATATTGGAGCCGCAGTGCTCGATTTGCTCGGTATTGAGGGAAAAGTCGACGGTGAGAGCTTCGCAGCGGATATCATCAGATGAGGGGAACGCAATGTTCAAATACAAGGTGCGACCCGCGGGCGTTGCGGATTTCACTGCCGTTTACAAGATGAACGAGCGTATTTTAGGCTCAAAAGTCTCGAAAAAGGAGGCGGAAAGAGTGTATAGAAACACGCTTATGGACGCGGACCAGGCGGTGCTCGTCATCATACATTCGGGAAATGCCGTCGGTTACATACACGCGATACAGATCACAAATCTGATCGGGGAAATGTATACCGAGATAATAGGCATTGCCGTGTATGATTATTACGTAGATAAAAAAGCCTGCACCGAGCTTGTAAACGCCGTTGTGAAGTGGAGCGCGCAGATGCTATCCAAATCGGTGCGTATAAACGCATACAGCAGCGGGTTGAAGCAAAAATTGCTTGATATCGGCTTTTGCGGAAACGACTGCGGAAGTCTTGAAAAAATAATTATATCTGAAAGGAAAAATCATTATGAGCGAATGTACACATGATTGCAGCAGCTGCGGGGAGAGCTGCTCGGAGCGCAAAGAGGAGAGCCTTATCGCAAAGCCCCACGAGCTTTCCGATATCAAAAAGGTGATAGGTATCGTCAGCGGAAAGGGCGGCGTAGGAAAGTCGCTTGTCACCTGCCTTTCGGCGGTGCTTATGAACCGCCGCGGCTTTAATACCGCTGTTCTCGATGCGGATATTACGGGTCCGTCCGTGCCTAAGGCTTTTGGCTTGAAGGAGAAGGCACAGGGAAACGAGACTGCTATTTTCCCTGTAAAGACCAAGAAGGGCATTAAGGTAATGTCGGTAAATCTGCTGCTTCCCGACGATACTGATCCCGTTATCTGGCGCGGTCCGATAATCGCGGGTACGGCAAAGCAGTTCTGGACGGACGTTGTATGGGACGACGTTGACTATATGTTCGTGGATATGCCCCCGGGAACGGGCGACGTTCCGCTTACCGTGTTCCAATCCATTCCGCTGGATGGCATTATCGTCGTTACCTCTCCCCAGGAGCTTGTCTCGCTGATAGTCGGCAAGGCGGTCAAGATGGCGAATATGATGAACGTGCCTATCATAGGACTTGTCGAGAATATGAGCTACGCGCTCTGTCCGGACTGCGGAAAGCACATCAACGTTTTCGGCGAGAGCCACATTGACGAGACCGCGAAAAAATTCGGTTTGAATGTGCTGGCAAAGCTCCCGATAGACCCCGAGCTCGCAAAGCTGGTTGATAATGGTATGCTCGAGCTTACTGAGACGACCGCCGCAGACCCGATAGCCGACGCCGTGGAGGAATTCTGCAAATGACAAAGGGCGATATAGCTTACAATAACTTTTTGTCGGGCTACAACTGCACGCAAGCTGTCGCAGTCGCGTTTGCGGAGGAGCTCGGACTTGATGTTGATACAGCCGCGAGATTATCCTGCGGCTTTGGCGGCGGTATGGGGAGACTTCGCGAGGTCTGCGGAACGTTCTCGGGTATCGTTATGGTGCTGAGCCAGCTTTACGGCTACTCCGACCCGAAGGACCTCACCGCAAAAAAGGAGCTATACGAAAAGATACGTGCCCTCGCCGAGCGTTTCCGCGCCGACAACGGGAGCATTATCTGCCGCGAGCTGCTCGGACTGGATAAACCTGAACCCTCGGCGACTCCCGAACCGCGCACTTCCGAATACTACAAAAAGCGCCCGTGTCCCGAATTATGCCGTTACGCAGCAGATCTGCTGGAAGAATTTATCAAAGAAAACCCTGTGTGAAAGTGAGGTAAATATGAAGCTGTGCTGTAGGAGCTGTCAGAAGAAGATAAAGCTTGCTGACTACAAGTGTCCGTTCTGCGGCGCGGTGAATTTCAGCACCGACGAGGAGGTTCGCGCCGCTTATAATGCTCACGCGCCGAAAGGAGTTGGTGCGGTGCCTGCGGGCGCACTGGTCGCCGTAAATACGACCGTTGGGATCTTTATAATTATAATCTCGGTGATCATCGGTGCGATTATCATATCGGTATACTCAAGCCAAAAGGCAGATAACGAGTGGGCGTTTGAGCATGTGGCGGATTGGACGGAATTTGATAAGGTAAACAGCAGCTTCGGCGGGAGATTTGAGCTTACGCGGGTGTACAGCGAAAGCGCTTATCCGTACTATGTGATGTACATTACCTACGACGGCGAGCCGGAGAATTTTATCAGCGAGAGTGTTTCGTTGTGCGATATGCTGTATTGCAGCTATGCCTCCGAGAAACGCAGAAATTATCGTGATGATTTATCAATTAAACTGACGTGCGGAGAGATGAAGTTTGTTTGCAATCGTTCGCTCTATGCCGAAACCAACGTTCTGTTTGACTACTCAACGCTTGAATGTTTTGATCTGAAGTCGCTTACCGTACACACGGGCGAAATGAGCGCTACGGAAATAAAAAGCATCGAAAACGGAAATTACTCGTTTGATATCTATTTAAAATAATTTTTTCCCGAAATGCCTCTTGACATTTCGGGTAAAATATGCTATAATTCCTATTGAACATATATGAATTATAGAGAAGGTGATAATGTTGAACAGAATATATGTTGACAACGCCGCTACTACTAAAATGAGTAAAACGGCGATAGAGGCTATGCTTCCGTATCTGGAGGACTGCTACGGTAATCCGTCGTCGCTGCATACGTTAGGGCAGCTCGCCGCCGAGGCGCTTTTCAAGGCACGGCAGAGCATTGCCGAGAGTATCGGCGCGGATGTTAAGGAGATATACTTCACATCGGGCGGCAGCGAGGCGGACAATCAAGCGCTGATATCCGCCGCGGAAATGGGCGCACACAAAGGAAAGAAGCATATTATATCTCAGAAAACCGAGCACCATGCGATACTTCACACACTGAAAAAACTTGAAAAGCAGGGCTTTGAGATCGACTATTTGAGCGTTGACGGCGAGGGAAATATCACTCCTGAGCAGATTGCCGCGGCTATTGGTCCCGATACCTCGCTCGTTACGATAATGACCGCCAACAACGAGATAGGCACGATAATGCCCGTCAAGGAGATTGCGGCGGTCTGTAAGGAAAAGGGCGTGCTGTTCCATACCGATGCGGTGCAGGCGGTCGGGCATATCCCGCTTGACGTTCACGATATGGGATGCGATATGCTGTCGCTGTCGGCGCATAAGTTCCACGGTCCTAAAGGCGTGGGAGCGCTGTACGTCCGCAAGGGGCTGACGCCGTCCTGCATTATCGAGGGCGGCGCTCAGGAGCGTGGCAGGCGTGGGGGTACGGAGAATATCGCGGGAATAGTCTCAATGGCGGCGGCTCTTAGGAAAGCGGTCGGGAATGTTCCTAAAAACACGCCGCGTATTACCGCGATGCGCGATAGATTGATTAAGGGACTGTCCGATATACCGCATTCGATACTTAACGGCGCAATAACAAACCGTCTGCCCTCAAACGTTAATATGTGCTTTGAGGGAATAGAAGGCGAGAGCCTGCTTTTGTTGCTTGACGCAAAGGGAATATGCGCGTCGTCTGGCTCTGCGTGTACGTCGGGGTCGCTTGACCCGAGCCATGTACTGCTCGCTATCGGCAGACCTCACGAGGTAGCTCACGGATCGCTGAGACTGACACTTTCGGAGGAGAATACTCCCGAGGAAGTGGAATTCATTATCAAGTCAACGAAAGAGATCGTGGAGTATCTTCGCAATATGTCACCGATTTGGCAGGACTTACAGGAGGGTAAGAGAAAATATGTTATACAGTGAAAAGGTTATGGATCATTTTACCAATCCGCGCAACGTCGGCACAATGGAGAACGCCGACGGAGTAGGGGAGGTCGGAAATGCCAAATGCGGCGATATAATGAAGATATTTCTGAAGATTGACAACGATATTATCACCGACGTGAAATTCAGCACGTTCGGCTGCGGCTCGGCGATAGCAAGCTCGTCAATGGCTACCGAGATGATAAAGGGCAAGCCGCTGTCGCAGGCGCTTGAGCTCACCAATCAAGCGGTCGTGGAGGCTCTTGATGGACTTCCCGCGCACAAGCTGCACTGCTCGGTGCTTGCCGAGGAGGCAGTTAAGGAGGCGGTCAAGGACTACTACGACAAAAACGGTATCGAATACGACAAGGAAAAATTTGCACAAACTCACGACTGCGAGCACTGCGGAGAATAAACTTTTTAATTCCATTTCATAGGAAACGGCGGTGTCAAGCTGCTTTGATTGACATCGCCGTTTAATCTGTATGCGGATATTTTCCGTATTTTGCAAAATAGCGCTCTTTGCCAAGCTGTTTATTTAGCCTTGTGCAGATATTGTTCAGTCTGCCGTAAACGATATCATACTGCATTTTGGAGATGTAAAAAATATATATCGTGAAACAGCCGTTCCAATAAAATTGTATATTGTGACCGTCTTCGGTAAATTTGAAGTTGAAAAGGGTATCAATTGTTATGGGTGTTATGCCTGTTTCAGCAGCATATTCCGAGAGAATATCATGAAACGGATCGAAACCGTGAAGCGGTTCAAAATAATCAAACGCGATCTCTAGTACGCTTAGATCGTTGGTTTTTGTTAATCTGAACATTTGAAAAATTGGTCCAGACAGTCCGCGAACGCTTTCGGGTCGGACTTAACCTTTTGCTTGATAATATCCGCTGCTTGCTCGTTTTCGACTGTCACCGCTGTGTAGTACTTCTGCCGAGATGTAATCTCGTCCATTATCGTAATGCCGACGGTACAGCTGCCGTCTGCGTTCTTGATATAGCGCACTGCAAGAAACGAACCTTTTTTCTTCATTGCGTCGCGGGTATACACGCGCACAGCTTCGCTGAACATTTTGTCTCGTACAGAAAGCGGCAGGGTAGCGCCGAGGTCCTTTGCGGCTTTTATGCCCTTTGGCGTGTTATTGTAGAATGTTTCACCGTCAATATCCGTTTCCTCGCAGAGATGTCCGCTTACCTTTTCAATAGCCTGCGACAGATTGAAGTAGTTCACGGCATCCTCAAGCGATGTTATCTCGACAAGTTGATCCTTTGATAACGGACAGCCCAGCGAGTATATCAGATAGCAGATCAGCACGCAAATGTCATCAACCCCGTCAATGCGAATTCTTGGAGTTTCCACAAAATCACCTTCTTAAATGCGCGGATTTTTAAGCAGTGCCGATACAAGCGCGATATTCAGCGCCGCCTCAACGCACGGCACGGCTCTCGGAACTACGCATGGGTCGTGTCTGCCTTTGATGATAAGCTCCCGATCGGTAATATCCTTGAAGTCAACGCTGTTCTGCGGACGTGAAATTGACGGCGTAGGCTTGAACGCGGCGCGGAAGATTATCGGCATACCTGAGCTTATTCCGCCTAAGATACCGCCGTGATTATTGGTTTTGGTGACGATCTTACCGTCCCTTACCGTGAAATCGTCGTTATTATCACTGCCGAAAATATCCGCACAGTCAAAGCCGTTTCCGAATTCTATGCCCTTGACAGCGGGGATCGCAAATACGAGTTGTGAGATGACATTCTCCAGCCCGTCCATCATCGGCGAGCCGATACCCGCGGGAAATCCAACGACCGCGCACTCTACGATACCTCCGACACTGTTCAGGTCCATTCTCGCCGCGTTTATTACCTCACGCATTTTCTCCTCGGCGGTCTCGGACAGGGTAGGGAAGTGGCGGCTCTTGACCTGCTCCAACTGCTCCGCGGTAACGTTTACGGGATCAAAGCGCTCGTCCGCAACGTCCTTTATTGACTGAATGTGTGCTCCCGTCGTAATTCCGCGATGCTTGAGAATTTGCGCGCAGACCGCTCCCGCAAAGCAAAGCGGCGCGGTTATACGTCCCGAGAAGTGACCGCCGCCGCGCGGGTCGTTCGCGCCATTATAGCGCAGAAACCCTGTGTAATCGGCGTGAGCGGGACGCGCGATATGTGAAATGTTCCCATAATCGCCCGAATGCTGATCTGTGTTAAATATCACCGCCGCAAGCGGGGTGCCCGTTGTTCTGCCCTCGTAAAGCCCCGACAAAATCTCGGGAATATCCTTTTCATTGCGCGTGGTCGACGTACCGTCCTTTTTGGGAGCGCGCCGCGCCATAAAAGCACCGATTTTTTCCAAGTCTATGACCTCACCCGATGGCAAATTGTCCAGTACCACGCCTATCCCCTTGCCGTGGCTTTCCCCAAAAAGCGAGATACTTATCCCGCCGTTAAAGCATGATGACATATTTCTCTCCTGTTTTTCTGTTATTGTTGTCTTATAAATACTTTTTAAATGCATAAGACGTTTTTTGATAACCTAACTTTTCATAAAATTCGTGAGCTTTCGTTCGCTTAAATTGACTGCTCAACGTTACAAGCCGCGCACCCTCGGTTTTGGCGTTTGACTCGGCGAGCGTAAGCAGCGCCGTACCCAAGCCCTGTCCTTGATATTCCTTCTTGACGGCAAGCCCGATAACTCGGTAATATTCTCCAACTTCGAGAGATATCTCGCGTACCGCCGAAATATAGCCGCGGATCTCACCGTTATTCTCAACAACTATCGTGAAATAACTGTCCGAGGAGAGCATCTTCTCAAGCGAATTGCGCACCTCATCCACGGTAACGTCGGTGTAGCCGAGCTCGTTTCGGATCAGCACGCAAAGTCCCTCCGCATCCTTCGGTCTGCACTTGTGAAACATTGTCTCGCTCATAAAACCTCAACTTCTCCGCCAAGCTGTTTATAGACGTCAAAATAGTTCGGGAACGATTTTTTCACGCACTCCGCACCGCGAATGATAAGCGGGGAAGCGCTCCGCGTCGCCGCGACCGCCATTGACATCGGAATACGATGATCGCTGTGCCCCTCAATCACACCGCCGCGCAGCTCGTTCACGCCCTCAATTTCAAGACTGTCCTCGTGAACGGTGACCTTGCCGCCCATCGCGTTCAGACATTCCGCGGTAACGGATAGCCTGTCGCATTCCTTGAAACGAAGCCGAGCTATATTGGTCAACCTGCTAGTGCCCTTGCAGAAGCTCGCGAGAACTGTCAACACGGGAACAAGATCGGGAATATCCGAGCAGTCAAGCTCAAACGGTGCGCCGCCGCTTTTGTCAAAGTTATCGCATATTTCCGTTATTTTCCTGTCGCCCTGTAAGGAAATTTCGTTCAGACCGAGAATTTCCAGCTCCGAGCCGAGCGAATTAGCCACACGGAAAAACGCCGCCTGTGAGTAATCGCCTTCGACATTGCCCGAAAAAGGCTTTAAATGTTGATTTCCTTTGATAAAATAGCCGCTTTCCATTTCTTTAACAACGCACCCGAAATCGCGAAGTACGCCGAGCGTGATATCAATGTACGGCTTGGAGTTTAGGTGTGAGGTGAGGACGATCTCGCTGTCACCGTCAAGCAGCGGAAGTGCAAACATAAGCCCCGTAATGAACTGTGACGACAGTCCTCCATCGATCTCAAACCGTCCCGCGGTCAGCTTTCCCGAAACGGAGCAGGGGAGGGTACAGCCGCTTGGCGCGTTTGAGAAGTCAAAGGTTATCCCGTGCTTGGGAAACTCGTCTGTGAACGGAGTTATCGGGCGCTGCGGCAGCTTTGCGCTGCCGAGGAACTCGGACTTTACGCCAAGCGAACACGCGACGGGTATCAGAAAACGCAACGTCGACCCCGATTCGTAGCAATCCAGCACGGCTTTGTCGGGGATATTCTTTATCCCTTCGATCATCGCAGTGTCACCGTGAAAATCAATTTCAGCGCCGAGCGCTCTCATACAGTCCATTGTAGCCAGAATGTCCACAGAAGGGTAGAGGTTGGAAATCGTCGAAACACCGTCCGCAAGCGCCGCCGCGATTATCATTCGGTGCGCGACGCTCTTTGACGGCGGTACTGTTACCGTACCGTGTAGCTTTTTAGGTGTGATCTTTATATCCATAAAATCTCTCGTTTCTGCTAACTTTTGAGGAATTCCGCATACTCTTCGACCGACATTTTGACTACCTCGCTCTGTCCGATATCGGAGCAGATGACAATATTCATACCGTTCGCGAGGTGCTTTTTATCACGGAGAGAGAGCGTGTACAGCTCATGCAGCGGTGCGTTGTCGGTCAGAGGCAGTCCGCACTTTTCGAGCAGAGCGTCAAGCTTGTCGGCAACTCCCGCTTTGCACATTCCGCGGCGCTCCGCAATATGCGTGAATGTGCTCATGCCGATAGCGACCGCACATCCGTGGGTCAGTCCCGTGAAATTGTAATACTTTTCCAGCGCGTGAGCCAACGTGTGACCGAAATTCAGCAGCATACGCTCGCCCTTTTCGCGTTCGTCGTTCTCCACGACCTGTCCCTTGATAGTAACATTGCGCTTCATTATATCCACAATATTCTCCTTGATATCCTTGTTTGAGAGGATATCGAACAGCTCCGCGGACTTTATCATACCATGCTTTACAACCTCCGCCATACCGTCCGAGAAGAACTCGGGAGTAAGCGTATCGAGCGTATCGGTATCGCAAATAACAAGCCGCGGCTGATGAAACAAGCCGACAAGATTCTTTCCTCCATTAATATTGACAGCGGTCTTTCCGCCGACCGAACTGTCCGCCTGTGAGACAACCGTCGTCGGTATCTGCACGAAGTCAATGCCGCGCATATATGTCGCTGCCGCATATCCCGCTGTATCGCCGACAACGCCGCCGCCCAGCGCGACGATAAAGTCCGAACGCGTGTAGCCGTTCACCGCCATAAACTCGTAGATATTCAACAGGGTAGAATGGTTCTTGGAAGCCTCTCCATGAGGGAACACAAACTTCATTGCCTCAATACCCGCGTCCGACAGCGACTTCATAACACGCCCGCCGTAAAATCTGTCGGCGTTGTCGTCCGTAACAACAAGCGCCTTGCCCTTTTTTATCACCTGTGAGATCAGACCGCCTGCACTGTTGAGTATACCCTTGTCGATGATTATCCCATAGCTCGTGCTCGCGTTTACTGTAACCTTTTCCATTGTTCCTCCACATATGTGTATTTTTATCTCGGCATATTATCGCCTACTATATTTTACCATAAAACGCGCCGAAATTCAAGCGGTTTAGCGTCAATAGTTTGATTTTTTATACAAAACAGCCGAATCGTTTTCCGACTCGGCTGTAAGATTATAAAACGTAAATTATTTCTTCCTGAGAACGAACTTGTTGGTAAGGTTCTGAAGCTCTGCGGCCTGACCGTTAAGTTCCTCGCTGGAAGCAGCTGACTGCTCCGCAGTAGCCGCATTGGTCTGTACAACAGAAGATATCTGATCTACACCGACATTTACCTGCTCGATCATCGAAGCCTGCTCCTTGGAAGCCGAGGATATCTCTTCAATAAGAGCTACTGTCTGACGTGTTACCTCAACGGAAGCACTGAGTGCGTCCGCGGTATCGTTCGCGATATTTGATCCGCTCTCAACTGCCTGGATAGACTGCTGGATAAGCTCCGTTGTGCTCTGAGCCGCTTCTGCGCTCTTGGAAGCAAGGTTGCGAACCTCGTCCGCAACGACCGCAAAGCCCTTGCCCGATGCACCTGCTCTTGCAGCCTCAATAGCCGCGTTGAGCGCGAGTATATTGGTCTGGAACGATATGTCCTCTATGGTCTTGATGATATTGCTGATTTCATTTGACTTTTCGGAGATATTGTTCATTGCCTTGATCATATCCTGCATATGCTGATTGGAAAGTTCGATCTTTTCACCTGCAACATCAGCCTTGTGACTTGCGTCGGCAGCGTTCGCGGCATTGGAAGCGACCTTGTCGTTCAGCGTAGCGATGATACTTGCCAGCTCCTCAATAGAGGAAGCCTGCTCGGTAGTACCCGATGCAAGGGAAGTAGCGCCATCCGCAATCTGCGTCGCGCCCTGATTTACCTGCGAAGCCGCAATGTCGATCTGCTCCATAGTCTCGCTGAGTTGCTCGGTCGTAACTTCCAGAGCGTCCATGATCTGAGCGAAGTCGCCTTTAAAGTCAATCTGCTTTTGAACGTTGAAATTGCCGTTGGAAACCTCTTGACATATTCTGGATATCTCACCAACATAACTGCTCAGCGAACTGATAGTGCTGTTGATCGTGGTTGCAAGATGACCTGTTTCGTCATGAGAAGTGTGGTCGATAGAAACGTTAAGATTACCCTCCGAAACTGCGTCCATAACAGCTACGGTTTTTAGGATGGGGTTTACTATATTGTTTGCGGTAAAGATGCTTAAGATAATACCGAGAACTACCATAATGATAACAACTATGATGGTAGCGATGATAGCGTTATAGCACTCCTGCAGCCATTCCTGCTGCGGAGTGGTCAAACCGATTATCCAACCGTCCGTATCAGGAATCATAGCTGCAGCACCAAATCTTGCAACGCCATCATTATTAAACTTTTCAAATACATATTTTGACGCATCGGTCAAGGTAAGACCATGCTCCTCAAACGACTTACGTCCGATCGTGTGAGAGGTATCGCCGTTTCCTGTGATATTGTTTAGCTGTGAGGTTACACGGTCATAATTCTTACTACCGATATATGTACCGTTCTTATCAAACATATAAACGCTGCCCTCTCCGCTCTCGCCAACCTTGATACCATTTGAGATATCGGACAGGAACGAAGCGTCAAGTCCAACATAAACAACACCAATAACATTACCGGTATTGAAGCCGCCTTCCCTTATGGGTGCCGCGAAATAAATCATCCACACGTCGTCGACAGGCGCAGGCTCCTGTATATAGATCTCACCGCTCATAGGTACGGTAAACAAAGCCGCACTCGAATAGTTCACACCGTTTCCGTGTTTTTCACTGTGATTTACACCATCTGCGGTAATAAAACCGTAATCGGTAAGCGAGTAAGTTTCGGCTCTTTTACGAAGAAGATTGAACTTATCTTCTTCTGTGCTGTCCGGATTGCTGAGCGTAATATGAAGACCCATCTCCCTGACAATAGCCATGCTTTTTCCCAGACGATTTGAGATACGAACACCCGACTGAACGGCAAGCTCGCCGAGCATTTCCTCCATTGTACTGACGGTACTTGTGTAGTTCAGCACACTGCTTACAACACCAACGATGCCTATGCCTACAACAACCAGCGCCAACATTCTTGACAGAATCTTAGCTTTTAGCGATTTAAACATTTTTCAAAACCTCATTTCCTTTTCCAAATAAATATTTGCACCCTGCCGAAATCAAAACTAGTGCATATTAAAATTATATCACAAAATAATCTCATAGTCAAGATACTTATCAACAAATAATATATGTTTTTTTACTTTTTTACCAGAGTTGGCTTTTTGTACAGAAAATGCCAAAAACTTTTTACAAATAAAGTCAGGCTTTCAAAATTATTACAATGGTATAAAAAACGGGCAGATCATATCACGATCTGCCCGTTTACCGTTAAACCAATAATTAGCTCTTCCTGAGAACGAACTTGTTGGTAAGGTTCTGAAGCTCTGCGGCCTGACCGTTAAGTTCCTCGCTGGAAGCAGCTGACTGCTCCGCAGTAGCCGCATTGGTCTGTACAACAGAAGATATCTGATCTACACCGACATTTACCTGCTCGATCATCGAAGCCTGCTCCTTGGAAGCCGAGGATATCTCTTCAATAAGAGCTACTGTCTGACGTGTTACCTCAACGGAAGCACTGAGTGCGTCCGCGGTATCGTTCGCGATATTTGATCCGCTCTCAACTGCCTGGATAGACTGCTGGATAAGCTCCGTTGTGCTCTGAGCCGCTTCTGCGCTCTTGGAAGCAAGGTTGCGAACCTCGTCCGCAACGACCGCAAAGCCCTTGCCCGATGCACCTGCTCTTGCAGCCTCAATAGCCGCGTTGAGCGCGAGTATATTGGTCTGGAACGATATGTCCTCTATGGTCTTGATGATATTGCTGATTTCATTTGACTTTTCGGAGATATTGTTCATTGCCTTGATCATATCCTGCATATGCTGATTGGAAAGTTCGATCTTTTCACCTGCAACATCAGCCTTGTGACTTGCGTCGGCAGCGTTCGCGGCATTGGAAGCGACCTTGTCGTTCAGCGTAGCGATGATACTTGCCAGCTCCTCAATAGAGGAAGCCTGCTCGGTAGTACCCGATGCAAGGGAAGTAGCGCCATCCGCAATCTGCGTCGCGCCCTGATTTACCTGCGAAGCCGCAATGTCGATCTGCTCCATAGTCTCGCTGAGTTGCTCGGTCGTAACTTCCAGAGCGTCCATGATCTGAGCGAAGTCGCCTTTAAAGTCAATCTGCTTTTGAACGTTGAAATTGCCGTTGGAAACCTCTTGACATATTCTGGATATCTCACCAACATAACTGCTCAGCGAACTGATAGTGCTGTTGATCGTGGTTGCAAGATGACCTGTTTCGTCATGAGAAGTGTGGTCGATAGAAACGTTAAGATTACCCTCCGAAACTGCGTCCATAACAGCTACGGTTTTTAAGATTGGATTTACTATATTGTTTGCGGTAAAGATGCTTACAATGACTGCTATAACGATCAAAACAACCGCAACGATTACCGTGATAATAATAGCGATGTATGTTCCCTCAAGCCATTCATTTACGAACGTGGTGCAGCACAGTATCCAGTTGTCCGTACCCTCGATAGCTCCGAAGCCGCCGAACTTTTCTACACCCGCGAAGTTGAACTCGTGATATAAGATACCGTCCGATACTTTAAGGTTGAGCGCCTCTTTCTGCTGTGCGGCAACGGTAGCGTATGTGGGGTCACCGCTCTTTATATAATTCAGCTTGCTTTCAACTTCGTTGAAGTTGTGACTTGCTATGTAGGTTCCCTCGGGGTTTAAGATGTAGCACAAGCCCGTTTCACCGATGTTGATCTCGGAAACAATATTTGACAAGAATTTACCGTCAAGAGTTATATAGATTGCGCCTATGACCTGACCGCTGGACAGACCCTGCTCTCTAATAGGAGCAACAATATACATAAACCACTGATCGTTTGCGTTCTGCGGCTCGGTGATAACGATCTCGCCGTTCATAACGCGTGTAAACATATCGCTGGATTTAAAATCAGAGCCGTTGTCGGCGATGCCGTTGGAATCAATAATGCCGTAGCCAACCGCTCCATACGGAGTTGCTCTGTTCTTAAGCAATTCAAGCTTTTCATCTGTGGAAATACTGCTGTCAGAAAATCTGTAATCCAGACCCAATTCCGTAGCGACCGCGGTAGATCTTTGCAGACGGTTTCTGATACGTACCGTACACTGCGCTACGAGCTCGGTCATTGTTTCCTTCAGCGTATCCTGTGTACTGACATAATTCATTACGCACCCAACTACGCCGATCACCGTAAGTCCTACAACAAGAAGAAGCACTATTCGGGAAAGAATTTTTGCCTTCAGGGAATTAAACATTGTTATTGACCTCATTTCCTTTTTTCCAAAAATTTGCACAAAGCTGAACCAAACCCTGTGTATACTTAAAATTATATCACAAAGAATCTTAAACCGTCAAGAAAATAGTAAACAAATATTACATAGATTTTTACACTATTTTCGACAATTTAAAGCAAAAAATTTTATTGCAAATTTTACTAAACTTACAAAAAAAGGATATTTTGTTATTTATTGCTATAATCAATTTTTACATTTGAGAGAGGATTTTGCTTCATTGCATTTTCAAGTTGTGAGTTTGACACATGAGTATATATCTGAGTGGTATTTAAATTCTCATGACCGAGCACATCCTTGAGCACACGCACGTCTACGCCGTTCTGATACATCAAGGTGGCAAAAGTGTGACGCAGCTTATGTACCGATAATCCCATATTATCCAGACCGCTGCTTTTAAAACACTCTTCAACTATCTGCTGAACGCGTCGATTTGAAATGCGGGTCTGACGTTTGCTGAGAAACAGTGCGTCGGTCTTAACTGTCATATCGCGTCTGCCTGCTGCTTTTCTGGTATCGGTGTCGGTTTCTTCGGGCGCGACATAATCCATATATGCGTTTATACACGCGTTGTTCAAGTAAATAATCCGCTCCTTGCTGCCTTTACCGAGTACCTTTAACGTATATATCTCATTTCCGTTGTTATCGCGAGTGCTGCGGATATCTTTAAGATCAATACCGACAAGCTCGCTCAAACGTATTCCGCAGTTGAGGAAAAACACAACTATGCAATAATCGCGCTTTTGTGCAGGCGTATCAATGTGCGAGAGCATTTCAAGAGTCTGTTCGAGAGTAAGGTATTTCGGCAGTGCGGGCTTGGGAGTAGGAAGTTCAAGATTTGCCATTGGACTCACCTTGAACATATTCTTATTGTTTGTCAGAAATTTGTAAAACTGACGCAGCGAGACACCTTTACGGTAACGGGCTTTCTGTTCGTTGTTTTTTTCGGTTTTCATATAAACGAGAAATTCCTGTGCAGTCTGTAAATCTACCGATCTGATATCTTCATCAGTGATGTCGGAAATATCAATGCTCGAAAAATCCTCGGTCGTGTTGGAAGCGCGTCCGTTTCTCATTTTATAGAACCTGAAAAATGTTCTCAGATCGTTATAATAATTTCTGACGGTAAGCTCGGAGCGTCCTTTGACAATCTGCTCGTAAATAATGAAATCCCTAATGGACTGCGGTGCAGCATCATAGTATTTTTGGTTCATGGCAGATAACCCCCTTCTATCCCCATGCTAATGATTGCGTAAAATAAAAGATTAATCACTCGGATTTTAGTATATTTTTTGCAAACATAGATGGAGCATTTTGTTTATTTCATTATATCATGCCTTCTAGAAAATGTCAATAAAAAATCGGGGTTTTATTCCCGATTTTTGAAAGTTAACTTTCAATTCTCATTTCTTTCATACACTCGCCGCATATGAGCTTGTACTCTGATGTTACCCGTGCTATGTTTCCGCAACAGGGGCAGACCTTTTTCACCATTGATTGCTTGGTCTTAGCCTTGCCGCCGCCTGCGCTGTCCGCTACTCGCTTGTAAACTCCGAAAGACCTTATCGGGGTATTGTCGGCGATCCATTTCGAGGTCTGCGGTGTTGCTGTCGTTCTGCTCCAGCCTATACCGCTTAGCTGTTCAACGTCCAGTCCGTGAGCTTCTGCGGTGCGTTTAAAATTCTTGTTGTGATATATGCCCGCTCTGGTCGTGTCCTTTATCTCGTGTTGCATATTGTAGAGATGTACCATTTCGTGCATTAAGGTGATGATCGTCTCCTCAACGGAGCGCTCACCGATATAGTCCGCGCTGATGTTGATTTCGTGACGGTCTTTCCCGTTCTGTTTCCAGTTCTTGGCTACCTCAATCCAGCCGAAAGCGCCTTTTCTCTTGCCCTCTTTCACCGTGATGATGACCTTTTCGAGCTCACCGCCGTAAAAATCGCGGTTGATAGCGTTAAACGCCGCCTGTAATGCCGCTTGAAGTTCTGCCATTGTCGTAATCTTCCGTACTCGTGCCATATTCTGACCGCCTTTCCGCTCCCGATCGGGAGCTTTTTATTTTTGAAAGTTAATTTTCAATTTAAGCCTTTCGGCTTGGTAGAGGTCATTTAACGCCCGACCCCTAGGGGCTATTCAATATTCATAAATTCGTTTGCTTAGTTCTAGGTATTCATCATCTGTTATCAATTTAGTTAGGTGTAATGCTGTTACCATTCCTGCCGCCTGTCCTTGAATATAGTCTCTTGAAAATGTCCCGTACTCGGGTGCTGTTCCTAATTCTTTTATTTTCTGTTCTATTATTGTCAATACTGTTTCCATTCCGTTCCGTCCTTTCGCATTTTGAAAGTTAACTTTCATTTTCCTAGAGTGGGCTTATTCCCTTTCTCTAATACTATTATATCACACTGACGTCAGTTTGTCTATTCGCAAAATAAATGAAATGCACTGACGACAGTGCATTTGTTTTGTGCAATTTGCCCATTGACAGCAGTGTAATTTTCATAGTATAATGTTGAAAAGGAGTTGATTTTATGCCAGTTTCTAAGAAACATATGGACTACACCAATAATTACTTGTTGGAGAATTACGAACGCTTTACTATTCGCGTTCCAAAAGGGCAGAAAGACCGCTACAAAGCGCTTGCGGCTCGTCTGGGCGTGTCGGTCAATCAGTTGTTCGTGCAGGCGGTAGAGCGGTACATTGAGGACAATATAGACGAACTCGGCGACGGTGGAGATAAAAGAACAGTGCTTTAAGTGCGAAAAAAGAGGGTTTCAGTGGAGCGGTTCTCTACGGTGTTCGGTGCCTTAAGATTATTGTAAAGAAATATGTCGGGCGACTACCTTAATTTTTGCAGTAGTCTGTGATCGCGCCCTCATTGCCCTTGCGAAAAGATGATACATTCCAATTCTGCTACCGCAGAGGAGCCGCCCCGAGCACACGGAAAATAGGCGCGCGGCGGAGGGCGGAGCCAGCCGCGCGCCCCTCCCATACGGGGCGGCAGAGCAGGGGAGCACCCCCCTTAGTAATACGGGGGTGCTAATTACACGGCTACCCCCTGTGAGCCGTTTATCCTAGTGCCTTTACGCTCCCTTGGAAAAATGTGGAAATTTACATCACGGACAAAGAAAAACCCCCGATTTCTAGGGGATAATTTTTCAAAAAAGTATTGACAAGCTTAAAATATTATGGTATTATATAACTACGGCGATAAATATTAAATATCCTGTTGCAAATTTAAGGAGGCTATCTTATGACAAATCAGAACATTTACATTACGGCATCGGAATTAGCTAAGGTTATGGGCGTATCGAACGGACACGCCTACAAGCTGATCCGCGAAATGAATACCGAGCTGAAAAAGCAAGGCTACCTGACGATTGCGGGTAAGCTGCCCCGTGCGTATCTTGAGAAGTGTTTGTACGGCTTTTCGGCTGTTGCGGAAAGGAGTGTAGTGAAATGAGAGCACAGAAAGACCCTAAGACAGGAAAATGGTACATACGTTTCCGCTACACCGATTGGCAGGGCAAACGCCGCGAAACTATGAAACGAGGATTTGATACTAAGCACGATGCGGAAGAGTGGCTTAGGACTTTCCTGTCGGAACAGAGTGCCGATCTGAATATCACTTTCGCGGATTTCACGGAGATGTATTTCAAGGGCATTGCTCCGCGTCTGCGTGAGAACACGCTGCGCACCAAGCACTATATCATTGATTTGAAGATAATGCCGTATTTTGGCGCAAAGAAAATCAATGAAATAACTCCCGCAAACATCATAGCTTGGGAAAATGAGATGTTGTCGAGCGGTTATTCCCAAACCTATATGAAAACCGTATATAATCAGCTTAACGCGATTTTCAATTATGCGGTGAAGTACTATGACTTGCGGTCAAATCCCTGTGCTAAAGCGGGTGCGATCGGCAAGAACAAGGCAGATGAGATGAACTTTTGGACAAAAGACGAAT
>ERZ778496.292-NODE-292-length-55847-cov-6.884643_pt1 | contig 55847 bp, 44 predicted proteins | sample MGYA00433099_ERZ778496 | MGnify/ENA primary metagenome ERZ778496 (study PRJEB29527, sample SAMN07138962) | mouse gut metagenome | material: feces | host: mouse | place: China:Nanjing | collected 2016-01-25 ...
ACTCAAGAAATAAAAGAAACTCAAGAAATAAAAGAAACTCAAGAAATAAAAGAAACTCAAGAAATAAAAGAAATTCAAGAAATAAAAGGAATTCAAGAAATAGGTGGAATAAAAAAGAAAACGGCTGTGTATTATCTTCGGATGCATATCCACAATGCGGTTTTGTGGAATACGGAAACGCCATATTTATATACGCTTGTAATAGAAACAGAGCATGAAACAATTGTGGACTATATAGGGATGCGCCGTATTGAAATTATAGATAAAGCAGTGTGTTTAAATGGCGAAAAAATAAAGTTTCGCGGCGTAAACCGTCATGATTTTGACCCAGTTACAGGATATACGGTTAGCTTAGAGCAGATGAAACGGGATTTACGGTTAATGAAACAGAATAATTTTAATGCGATACGGACAAGCCATTATCCCAATGCGCCAGTATTTTATCAACTATGCGATAAATATGGATTTATGGTTATTGATGAGGCAGATATTGAGAGCCATGGGCCGGTTGAACTTTATTATCAGGATAACAGCGATGCCAATAAGTTTGATCATTGGAATGAACCGATTGCGGATAATCCTATATGGGAGGAGGCAATCTTGGATCGGGTACAACGCTGTGTACAACGGGATAAAAACCGTCCCTGTGTTGTTATTTGGTCAATGGGCAATGAGAGTGCTTACGGCTGTAATTTTGAGAAGGCGCTGCAATGGACAAAGATATTCGACAAAGACCGACTAACACACTATGAGAGTGCGCGCTACCGCAAAGGAAGCAAACAGTATAATTATTCCTATTTGGATTTGTATAGCAGAATGTATCCCACAATGGAAGAAATCCATGCGTACTTGGATCAAGATCCGCAAAAACCAATGCTGCTTTGTGAATATTGTCATTCCATGGGAAACGGTGCTGGTGATTATGAGGACTATTTTCAAGTATTTTGGAAAAATAATATAATGTGCGGCGGTTTTGTCTGGGAGTGGTGTGATCAAGCAATTGCACAAGGAACGACGCCAGAGGGAAAAACAATTTATGGATATGGCGGAGATCATGGCGAGCGGCTGCATGATGGCAATTTCTGCATGGATGGCCTAGTATATCCTGACCGTATGCCGCATACAGGGTTGTTGGAATACAAAAATGTGAACCGTCCTGCACGTGTGGTTTCGTTCGATCAGGAAACACAGGAACTGCGTATAAAAAATTATATGGATTTTACAGACTTGGCAGTATATGCGGAAATCCGCTATGAGGTAAACTGTGACGGATATAATATGGAAACGGGAGTAATTCCAGCATTTTCTGTGAAACCAAAAGAAATTGGAAGTACATTTTTGCATATCACAATACCAAAGAGCGGGCATTCCTACCTTAAATTGTACTACCATCTGCGGAAAAGTACAGCGCTGGCATTGGAGGGAAGTGTATTAGGGTATGAGGAGATTTTACTACAGACACAGGACAATCAAAACCAGACTGCAAAACGGTGGCTTGCGCAGGAGAAGAACAAGGAAACGTCGATTCAGGTTACGGAAACAACAGCGTTAATCTACTGTATAGGGAAAAGAAAAATAGCAGCAAATAAGGAAAAATATAATGAAAACAGTGTTTTTGAGGATCAGACAGTATTTACATATGTGTATGATAAACGGACAGGATTGTTTTCACAGATAAATTATTTTGAAAGGGATTATCTGAATCGTCCAATGGAGCTTAATATCTGGCGTGCGCCTACAGACAATGATATGTATTTGAAAAAGGAGTGGGAGCGTGCGCAGTATCCGCAGGCGTCAGTACGTGCATATCACACCAAAGTACATCAAACGGACGATATTTTAGAAATCCGCAGTACGATGTCTGTTTCTGCGCCCTCTATACAGCGCATCATGGATTTGGAAGCGGTTTGGAAAATTGATAAAAACGGCGGGATTGCTTTTGATATTGCGGCGGTGCGCAATACGGAACTTCCAATGCTGCCACGGTTTGGAATCCGCTTGTTTTTAAATAAAATATTGAACAATGTTTCTTACTATGGTATGGGCCCTTATGAGAGTTATGCAGACAAGCATCAGGCATCTACACATGGGTTATACCATGCAAAGATAGAGGAACTGCATGAAGATTATATCCGTCCGCAGGAAAACGGAAGCCATATAGACTGTGACTATATGCTTGTTGAAAATGGTCAATATGGTATGGCAGCAGCTTCTGGTCAGCCGTTTTCCTTCCAGGCTTCTGTTTACACACAGGAGGAACTGGAGAGAAAAGCACATAATTATGAGTTAGAGCCCTCGGGCAGTACCGTACTGTGTCTTGACTACGGACAGAATGGAATTGGCTCTAATAGCTGCGGCCCTAATGTAATGGAACAGTACCGGCTTGATGCGGAAACATTTCGTTTCCCAATGAAATTGGTGCCTTATCAGGTGTAATGAAAGGAGGATTCTTCGTATGGAAGAAAAGAAATATTTAAAATGGTACAATATGGTTGGCTATGGTTCAGGAGATATCGCGGGAAATGTGGTATATGCATTATTGTCATCCTTTGTAATGATTTATTTAACGAATACAGTTGGGCTGAATGCAGGCGTGGTTGGAACGCTGATTGCAGCTTCTAAGTTTTTTGACGGCGTAACAGATGTGTTCTTTGGCGCGATGATCGATAAGACAAAGAGCAGGCTGGGCAAGGCACGACCATGGATGCTGTATGCTTATATTGGCTGTGCTGTGACATTGGTTGCAATTTTTATGATTCCTGTGAACTTGGGAAAAACGGCACAGTATGCATGGTTCTTTATCGCATATACATTGTTAAATGCAGTGTTTTATACTGCCAATAATATTGCATATTCTGCATTGACAGCGCTGGTAACGAAAAACAGCAAGGAGCGGGTGCAGATGGGTTCTTACCGCTTTATCTTTGCTTTTTCTACAAGCCTGTTGATTCAGTCAATTACTGTAAAAGCAGTTTCCGTTTTTGGAGGCGGTGCAGCAGGATGGCGCACAATCGCGATAATATATGCTGTTATTGGACTTGTAGTAAATACGATTTCCGTACTGTCTGTTAAGGAGCTTCCAGAGAAGGAGCTGCAAGAGGATGAAAATGCAGAATCCGCACAGACAGAAGAAAAATATGGGCTTATCCAAGCAGCGAAATTATTGGTATGCAATAAATTTTACTTAATGATTTGCGGTGTGTATATTTTACAGCAGGTCTATACCGCGATGGTGAACATGGGTCTTTATTATATGACCTATGTACTGAAGAATGAAAATTTGTTTGGCGTATTTTCATGGGCAGTAAACATTCCATTGATTATTGCATTAGTGTTTACGCCAACACTTGTTGCAAAGTGGAAAGGAATGTATCAATTAAACCTTAGAGGATATATGTTAGGTACATTTGGAAGGGCAATGGTCGTTGTAGCTGGATATTTGGGCAGTGTTCCGCTTATGCTTTTATTTACAGCGGTTGCGGCGTTGGGGCAAGGTCCTTGGCAGGGAGATATGAATGCAGTGATTGCTTCCTGTTCTGAATACACCTATTTAACTAAGAAAAAAAGGATTGACGGTGCTATGTATTCCTGTACTTCGTTAGGTGTGAAACTTGGCGGCGGACTTGGCACAGCAATTGCTGGCTGGATGCTTGCGGCAAGCGGATATGACGGCTTAGCGACAGTACAACCGGAATCCTGCATGAAAATGCTGCATTTTATGTATCTTTGGCTTCCTATGCTGATAAGTCTTGTAATAACACTGGTGCTTTCCCGCATGAATGTGGAGGACGCCAATCGGAAGTTAAAAGAAAAAATTATGTAAGAAAAATATTTTCAGACATTGGATAAATAGTCTATTAATGATAATTAACGGACGAAACACGAAAACGGTATGATTCTGACATTATAAATATAAGCATTGCCTTATATGACATATTTTAAGGTAATGCTTATATTTTTCCTTTGTATTGCGCCTTTTTATTAAGGTGCTGGTTATGCACGATAGAAATGATTGAAATAATCTGCATAAAAATTTAAGAGTGTGTTGAAAAAATTCTTTATTTTACACATTTTTATTACCTCCTTTGATTTACAGGCTTATTATAGCGCATTGCATGGGGAATTACGTGCCATATCAGAATAAAAATTAGACAATTTTTGCAAGGATAAAAAGGATGAAACATTAAAAAACGAAAGATAAAAAGAAGAATAATAGAAGGACGAAAGTTAAAGGATAAAAAATAAAAGGACGAAAAAAGGATAAATAATAAAAAAGCGAATAATAAAAGAAATAATAGGATAAAAAATAATCAAAATAAAAGGATGAAAAATAATCGAAATAAAAGGATGAAAAATAATCGAAATAAAAGGATGAAAAATAATCGAAATAATAGGATGAAAAATAATCAAAATAAATAATAGATTAAAAGGAGTAAAAAATGTATCCATTATATAAAGCGATAAATCAGAAATTAAACGTTATACATAAGACCGCAGAACATATTCCGCCGCATCTGCATCAAGCGGTAGAGTTTGTCTACGTTACAAAAGGAACATTGGCGTTTGGTGTCGGGCAGGAACTGTTTCCTATGGAAGAAGGGGATTTTGCGGTTGCGTTTCCCAATATGATTCATCACTATCAAGTATTTGCAAAAGAACCGTGTGAAGTTCAATATATTCTTGCAGCTTTGTCTTTGTGTGGTGTTTTTGCCGACGATTTACAGAAGTATTATCCGAAAGCTCCTGTGATTCCCAGACAGCACATATCTGAAGAATTGCGAAATGCTATAGCGTATTTAACGAAATCCGTAGAGGAGGACTTTGTTGCGGCGCAGGCATATTTGCAGATTCTGCTCGCCAAAAGCTTTCCCCTTTTTACATTGGCAGAACGGGAAGGCGAGGAGAAAGCGGATTTAGTTTATCAGGCAGTTACTTATATGGCGGCACATTTTCAGGAGAATATTACCCTTTCGCAAATGGCAAGTGCGCTTGGCGTCAGCAAATATATGCTGTCAAGAGTATTTTCAGGCACATTTCACTGTAATTTTAATAAATACTTAAATGAAACAAGACTGGATTATGCGTGTGCGCTCTTGGAATACACTGGACAGAGTATTACAGATGTATGTATGACATCAGGGTTTGAGAGTCAGAGAACATTCAACCGTGTATTTCGGCAGGAGTATCATATGACACCGCGCGAGTTCCGCAAAAATCGAGGAACTGCAAAACGGTGCGGCGGATATTCAACAAACGTATATAACTGCTGAAATAAATTACCCACTACCAGCGAAAAAGCAAACGAACCAATTAACACAAAAGGGTTTCCGGTAGTCATATCTCTGTCACTTCCTAATAAAAAACGGACAAAGTTAAGCATAAAAAAGCAGGATTTTTTATAAAAAAGCTGTTATACTTAGGAACTGTCAATAAATAACGCATCAATTTGACTTGTCAGGTACTGACATGGTTAAATGTCCATCTGCGGCATCAGATTAACAAGTTATTTTTTGATAGTTCCTTAGCGTTGAAAAGTCTGAGCTAAGGATATACTGACGAACGCTAAGATTTTCCAATTTCTGCACAGTTCATATTGTCTAAGCGGACAATACGCACTGTGCAGAAAGGAAAATCTAATCGCTCGTAAGTATAACAATATACACACAGACGCACAAAGGAAAATTGCTGCTTTGCAGCGTGCATCTGGCGCAGTTGGGGCTGTCGCAATAAGCTTTGATTATACAAGATAGAAGGAGGTTGTATATGGAGTGGGTGCAATTGATAAATGCAGCAATCGAATATATAGAAAAGCATTTGACAGAAGATATACACTGTGAAGATGCTGCCCGATATGTGCATATTTCGTCGTTTCATTTCCAGCGAATGTTTAATCTTTTAACAGGTATAACCGTGAGTGAATATATTAGAAAACGACGACTGACTTTGGCAGGGGAAGAATTAACAAGGCAAAATACAAAAGTAGTGGAGGTTGCGCTGAAGTATGCTTATCAGTCGCCGGAGAGCTTTGCGAAGGCGTTTACGCGATTTCATGGAGTCACTCCAAGCCAGGCAAAAAAAGGAAGTGAACTGAAATCGTTTCATAAGCTTGTAGTGAAAATATCAGTGGAGGGTGGTACAATTATGGATTATCGTATTGAGAAAAAAGAAGAATTTAGGCTGCTTGTTTATGCCAAAATGTTTACTGAGGAGAGCAGCGAAAAAGGGATTCCTGCGTTTTGGGAAGAGTATTATCAAAATGAAGTATACAAGAAAGCACCAGGATATCTGGGAATCTGTGCACAGGAAAAAGAGGGTGCTGGGGAATTTATGTACGGAATTGGCTGTGACGCTGATGATGTGAAAGAAGTGCCAGAAGGGTTTCAGATTATCCATATTCCGGCATATACATGGGCTATTTTTAAATGTGTAGGGCCGACACCAGACGCGATACAAAAGACATGGGAAGACATCTATCGCCAGTGGCTGCCGGAAACAAAGTATAAACTGATACCAGATTATGATATTGAAAATTATTTGCCGGGAGATAATACAGCAAGTGACTATATCAGCGAAATATGGCTTCCTGTAATGGAAAAATAAAAGGTACTTTTTACACTCGTTCCATGCACTTGCTGCATGGCATCAGAGTTAGCGCCAAAATGCCTGTTTTTGGGCATTTTGTGTGCATCAATTGTAACAAATATTTATTTTGCCCTGCTGGACAATCAAAAAGAAGATATCTTATAATTGTTTCAAATAGTTCAAAATAGTTACTTTTTTCCTATTCCCCAAACAGAGGTTTTATGATATACTTTGTATTTGTAACATAGAATCATAGGCAATACATTTTGTGACGCCTATCTTATTTTTTCAAAGGATTTAAAATCCAGAGGGGAGAACAATGTACCAATTAAACAATTTTTTAGATAACCCAAATATGAAGTTAATCGATCAGAAAGGGCCGTTCCGGGTCTTTGAGCATGAGAAGGATTTAAGCGTCAGTCCTTCCAGCGCAGTGACAGCTTATTTTTCTTCAGAAATGAATGTGCGCAAGCGTCAGGTCTTTGTGGAGTTAGAGAATGGCGGATGTACCCTGCAGGCAGGCGCAATGCAGTGGATGCTCGGTGATGTCAGTATGGAAACTGGTGTGAAGGGTGTAGGAAATTTTCTCGGCAAAATGGCAAGTGCCGCGGTCACAAAGGAATCCGTTGTAAAGCCGATATATACAGGAAAAGGCGTTATGATGCTGGAACCTACCTATAAACATATTATGCTTTTGGACGTGTCAGAATGGGGAACCGTGGTGTTGGATGATGGACTGTTTCTTGCTTGTGAAAATTCTATCACACACAAAGTCGTTGCAAGAAGCAATCTCTCTTCCGCAGTATTGGGAAATGAAGGACTGTTTAATCTGTCACTTACCGGAAATGGAATTGCAGTATTAGAATGCCCAGTAGCAATGCCTGAATTAATTGAGTTTAATTTACAGAATGATGTTGTGAAGATTGATGGAAATATGGCGATTGCATGGTCAGGCTCTCTTGATTTTTCAGTAGAAAAGTCTGGAAAAAGCCTGCTGGGATCTGCTGTATCGGGTGAGGGATTTGTCAATGTATACCGTGGAACTGGTAAGATTCTAATGGCGCCAACAGCATAATTTGTAAAGATAAGTGTCAGCGCTTACAAGACACAGCGCGGCAGAAATGGAGAGAGTAATGGTAGATAGTAGTATTTTGGATAATCGGAATTTAAAGGAAATTTCTTCTATGGGAAATTTTCATGTATTAGAGCATCAGCGGGATTTAAGTGTTTCTGATATCTCAGCACTCAATCAGTATTTTGCGGCAAAGATGAATGTGCGTAAGCGTCAGCTTCTGCTGGATTTGGATAATAACAGCTATATTGTACAGGCGGGCGCAATGCAGTGGATGAGCGGAGGCGTAACAATGTCCTCGAATGTTAAAGGCGTAGGGGATTTTCTTGGGAAAATGGTCGGCGGCGCAGTAACGAAAGAAAGCGCAGTCAAGCCGCTCTATCAAGGCAGTGGAAGAATGATGTTAGAGCCTACATATCGTTATATTATTTTAGTGGATGTATCACAGTGGGGAACAATAGTTTTGGATGATGGTTTATTTTTGGCGTGTGATGGCAATATGCAGCAAAAAGTAGTGGCACGCAAAAATATATCCTCAGCAGTGCTTGGCGGCGAAGGTTTATTTAATCTATCTCTGACAGGGAAAGGAATTGCCGCACTCGAAAGCTATGTGCCGTATGACGAATTAATAGAAGTAGTGCTGGATAATGACGTCATGAAAATTGATGGGAATATGGCAATTGCATGGTCAGGCTCTCTTGCATTTACAGTAGAGAAGTCTGGTAAAAGTCTGCTGGGTTCCGCCGTATCGGGTGAGGGATTTGTCAATGTATACAGAGGAAGCGGCAGAATCCTTCTAGCGCCGACAGCTTCGGAACGAAAGGCAAATCCAACGGACTCAAGCAGTGCAAAAGGAAACAGCCAAAGCAAAATGAGTAAGGCTTCCAAAGCGTTTGGGGCACTTTCGGATGTACTGGATGCACTGAATTAAACAGAAAGGAACAAGCTTGAAAGTAAACGTGTGCTAAAGCGCGCAGGGAGGGATAGAAGTATATGTATAGAGCTGGAATTGACTTAGGCGGCACCAATCTGAAAGCTGGAATTGTTGACGAACAGCAAAAGATACTGGCAGAGGCGTCGATTCCCACGAAAGCAGAGCGTCCAGCGTTAGAGATTATCAAGGATATGGCAAGTCTGGTGTCACAGTTATTAGAAAACTTGACGATTGTGCCAGAAAGCTTGATTGGAATTGGTGTAGGCAGTCCGGGAATTGTGGACGCACAGGCAGGCATTGTGCGCTATTCCAACAATATCAACTGGGAGAATATCCCATTGGTGGACGAATTAAAAAAATGTTTTAGGGAAAATTATTTACCTAAGAAAGATATTTCGATTCAATGCGCCATTTCCAATGATGCAAACTGTGCGGCACTTGGCGAGGTGAAAGCAGGTGCAGCAAAGGATGTGCAAAATGCCATATTGTTAACGCTTGGGACGGGTGTGGGCGGTGGTATTATTCTGGATGGAAAGGTCTTTGAGGGCTGCTATGCAGGCGGTGCGGAACTTGGGCATACCAGCCTGATATTCGGCGGCAAGCCGTGTACCTGCGGCAGACGTGGCTGTGTGGAAGCATATGTATCAGCAACCGCATTAATCCGGGATGCAAAAGCTGCACTAAAGGCAAATCCAGACTCTCTTATGCATCAGCTTTGCAATGGCGACCCTGAAAATATTAATGGGAAAATTCCTTTTGACGCAGCGTGGGCAGGTGATACTGCGGCGAAAAAAGTGGTGGACAATTATATTATGTATTTAGGAGAAGCAATTGCAAATTATGTAAATATTTTTCGTCCAGATGTCGTGTTGCTCTCTGGCGGTATCTGCAATCAAAAAGAAAAACTTACCGATCCGGTCAGTGCATATCTGGCAGATAAATGTTTTGGCACAGACAAAGCATGGATACCGCCAGTAAGATGTGCAATTCTTGGCAATCAGGCAGGGATGATTGGGGCAGCGAATTTAATAGGGTAATAATATCTGCCTTTTAACAAATGATTTCATTTCTTTGTTTCTGCTGTCATATATTGAAGATAAGAACTGTGGTATTATTTCGTAGGGAGAATCTTTATATATGGAAAAAACAGCAGCTATCTTGGCGAATATTGATCAGTTTGTCTGGGGACCTGTAATGCTTGCCTTAATGCTTGGAACGGGAATATATCTTATGCTGAAAATGCGTTTTCTGCCGCTGCGCAATTTAGGTTATGCGCTCGGCTGTCTGTTAAAACGGGAAACGGGGAAGGAAAAAGAGGGTGAAATTTCACCGCTTGCCTCGCTGACAACCGAACTGGCGGCGACTATCGGCACAGGAAATATTGTAGGAGTTGCAACGGCAATGGTGCTTGGCGGCGCAGGGGCGCTGGTTTGGATGCTGCTTGCTGCATTTATTGGATTTTCCACAAAGTTTGCTGAAAGTATGCTTTCTGTAAAATATCGGGTGCAGATGCAAAACAAAACAATTGCAGGCGGCCCGATGTATACATTAAAAAATGCTTTTCCATTAAAAAAACTCGGTAGTGTTCTGGCGGTCTTATTTGCATTGTTTGCAGTATTTGCTTCCTTTGGCATGGGAAATATGGCGCAGTCTAATTCTATTACAACTGCACTGGTAGAAACGTTTAATATACCACAGGCAAAAAGCGGATTAGTGCTGTCTATTTTAACCATATTGGTAATTTTGGGCGGGATTCAGGCAATTTCTAAGATTACTTTATATATGGTGCCGTGTATGGCACTGTTTTATATTATTGCTGCAGTGACAGTGATTGTCGTTCATATAGAACATTTGCCGCAAGGATTGTTGGAAATCATCACAATGGCATTTTCTCCGAAAGCGGCGGTAGGCGGGATTGGCGGTGCCATTGTTGTTTCCATGCAGGACGCGGTTCGTTACGGTGTTTCGAGAGGGGTGTTTTCCAATGAAGCAGGACTTGGCGCGGCAGGTATTAGTGCAGCGGCAGCAGAATCCGCAAGTCCTGTGCGTCAGGGCTATATTAGTATGACCGGCGTATTTTTCGATACGATTATTATTTGTACATTGACGGGGCTTGCAATCGCTGCGTCGGGTGTGTTAGGGCAAAAGGAAGCAAGCGGTGCGCTTTTAACAGGAGCTCCGCTTGCAATTGCTGCATTTTCAACAGTTTTTGGTGATATGGGAGGCTGCTTTGTCAGCATCGGTATTAGCTTGTTTGCATTTGCCACGATTATTGCGTGGGAGTATCAGGGCGAACGCGCATTTGAGTTTTTAACAGGCAGACCAAAGTTCAATATTTGTTATCGTTTTGTCTATAGCTTAGTTACGTTTATTGGTGCGGTCTGTGCACTGGATATTGTGTGGGATTTCTCGGATATTATGAATGCAATGATGGCAATTCCGAATTTAATCTGTGTTTTGGCGCTAAGCGGCGAGGTGAGCAAAGATATAAAAGAATATCAATATAGTATTCATCATAAATAAAGAACATGGCATAATGCAGCTATGCAAAGTTGCAAAAAGAACACTGCTTTTGGCAAAAAAAGAATAGTTATTTTGTTAATAATGGATTATAATATACCTAGCAAATGGTACGAGTACACTTTTGTGCTTATTATTCGATTATAAATGGATACAGTAGAGCACATCAATGCAGCCTTTGACAAGGGAGAGTACACTTTTGTGCTTATTATTCGATTATAAATGGATACAGTAGAGCACATCAATGCAGCCTTTGACAAGGAAGAGTACACTTTTGTGCTTATTATTCGATTATAAATGGAGGCTGTCGCATTATGAAAAATGTACACAAGATAGCATAATACCATGCTGCGTTTTATACAATATCTTGTATCATCAAAGCTTATTGCGACAGCCTCACGATAAAATACCAATGGGGGTTATTATGTTTACAGAAACAAATATACACGCAGTTGCCGCAGATTCAACATTTCAAAAAGGACGTCAGCTTTATCGCAGCGGCAGCGTACAAAGCATTCAGATGATAGATACTGTAAAAGATGGTAAAGATTTTTTGAGGATTAAGGCGTATGTGCAGGGGAGCGGTTGGCGATGTTATAATGTCAATATTTTACTTGATAGTCAGGAAGAAGAAATTGAAACGTTTAGCTGTGAGTGTATGGCGGCACAACAATATGCAGGGCTTTGTAAACATGGTGTTGCAACAATGCTTCGTTATATCAAGGTGATTGAGGATCAGAATAAGAGAAGCCAAGAGCCAGCAAAAAAAATTACAGTAGAGCTGCCAAATAAAAATCATCAGACAGATGAAAAAAATACAGCAGATAGATCACACGATGCCTCTATGACTGCGAAGCGGTCTGCGCAACAAGCTGCAAAACAGAATAGCGTATATAAAACGGATACAGAGTTATATAATATTTTAATGGAGAACGGTATGCGGCAACAGCTTCAGTACCGTCAGCAGTCGGTAAAAGGAAAAGTTACGGTAGAGCCTACATATCATAATAATGATGGCAAGATAAGCGTTGATTTTAAAATTGGCATAAAACAAAAATATGTTTTAAAAGATTTAAAAGCTTTTGCTGCCGCAGTGCGTAATAATGAATTTGTTCAGTATGGCGCTAAGCTTGAGTTTTACCATCATATATCAGCGTTTGATTCAGACAGTGTTCCGATTGTTGAATTTATAAGGGATAATGCAAATAGTATCTCCGTGAACAGTTATAATAGTTATAACAGCTATTATAACTATTATTATTCGAGAGATTCAAAACGTGAAATGCCATTATCAGACAGCTTGCTGGATCGGTTTCTTGAGATTATGGATGGCAGGGACTTAATGGTAAAACGACGTGCAAATTATAGCAATGAAGTGGAATGCTATCATGTGGAGAGCGGAGAACCACAGATGCCGCTTGAAATCAAGAAAATGGCATATGGCATAGAATTAAAGGTGCAGAAGTATGAAATCACAAAGGGAAATCAATACTACTATATTTGTGATACAACGAATAACGTGATTTATCGGGTAGCATTTGAAGATACTGCTAAGATATTGCCGTTGCGTGAATATATGAATAAAATGTCCGGTAAAGCTATTTTTATAGCGGAAAGTGAACTCCCAGTATTTTGCCGCGATCTGCTTCCGGAACTCGATAAGCATTATAAAACGGAGATAATTGGATTAAATCCCAGAGAATATCTGCCGGACGAGGCAAAATTTGAGATTTATCTTGATATGCCAGAATATGATGTAATCAATTGCCAAATTCAAGCAATTTATGGAGAGGAAAAACATAGTGCGACAGGACTGTCAGAAGATGACAGATGGGATGAAAACAGCAATATTATGGCGGAAATCCGTGATATCCAGCGTGAAATGGAAGTGGACAGCAGGGTAGCCGTTTTATTTCCAGTGTACGATTTTGTGAGGAAAACAAGAGTGCTTATGGAGGACAGCGATGCAATTTATACATTTTTAACAGAGGGAATTAACGACCTTCATGAACTGGGGGAAGTATTTATCTCCGATAAAATGAAGAAAATGCAGGTGATGAGTACCCCAAGCTTTTTGATGGGCATATCACTAAAAAGCGGTCTTCTTGAATTAACGCTGGATTCTAAGGATATGCCGCTTGAGCAGCTTGCGGAAATATTGACGAAGTACGATCGCAAAAAGAAATATTATCGACTGCGGGACGGTTCGTTTATTGATATGCAGGATGCTGAAATGACCAATATGATTTCACTTGTAGATGGTTTGCGGCTTACGCAGAATCAGTTGAAAAAAGGTGAGTTTACTGTTCCCAAATACCGTGCACTGTATTTGGACAGCCTTTCAAAAGAGAATGGTATTTCCTATATCCATAAAAATAAGGGTTTTAAGCAGCTTGTCCGCAATATGAAATCAGTGGAAGACTGTGATTATGATGTACCACAGTCCTTGCAGGATGTTATGCGCGAATACCAGAAAAGCGGTTATCAATGGCTGCGTGTTTTGCACGAAAATGGTTTCGGTGGGATTCTAGCCGATGATATGGGACTTGGAAAGACACTGCAGATTATCGCATTTTTGCAGGCAAAGTATGAGACAGTAAATAATGAAAGTGAAGCCAATGCGGACAAGAAAGTGGGGGCAGTGCAAGGGAGGGTCGGCAGAACATTAATTGTCTGTCCGGCATCTTTGGTCTATAACTGGCAAAGCGAGATAGAACGTTTTGCACCGAATCTGCATCCTGTTATGATTACAGGAGATGCTGTCCAACGCAAAATATTAGTGACACAAAGCCAAGAAAATGATATTCTTGTCACTTCCTATGATTTGTTGAAAAGGGATATCGAGAATTACGAAAATATTGAGTTTTTTTGTGAGATTATTGATGAAGCACAGTTTATTAAAAATCAAAATACACAGGCGGCAAAAGCAGTGAAAATGATTCAGGCAGGAACAAAATTTGCACTGACTGGAACGCCTATGGAGAACCGTTTAAGCGAACTTTGGAGCATTTTTGATTATCTAATGAATGGTTTTCTATTTAGTTATAAGCAGTTTAAGGAGGAATTGGAAGAACCGATTGTCAGTAAGAAGGATGAAGCTGCGCTGCTTCGTCTGCGCAGAATGATAACACCATTTATTCTGCGCCGCTTAAAGAAGGACGTGCTTAAAGACTTGCCAGACAAACTGGAGGAAGTGGTTTATGCCAAAATGGCAAAGACACAACAGGATTTGTATGATGCAAATGTACAAAAAATGAAGATGATTCTTACTAAACAGTCTGACCAAGAATTTCGTGAAAATAAATTACAGCTATTGGCTGAGCTTACAAAGCTTCGGCAAATTTGCTGCAATCCCTCGCTTATTTATGAAAATTATGACGGTGCATCCGCTAAAGTGGAAGTTTGCATGGAACTGCTGCATAACGCAATAGAGGGGGGACATAAAGTGCTGTTGTTTTCCCAGTTCACTTCTATGCTTGACCTGCTAGAGCAGACAGCGCAGCAGGAGGGCATCAGCTTCTATAAATTGACAGGGCACACTGCAAAGGAAGAACGTATCCGTATGGTCAACGCATTTAATAAGGATGATACACAGCTATTTTTAATCTCATTAAAGGCAGGCGGTACAGGATTGAACCTGACAAGCGCCGATATCGTAATTCACTTTGATCCGTGGTGGAACCTTGCTGCACAGAATCAGGCAACCGACAGAACACACCGCATTGGTCAGAAAAATGTTGTGACCGTTTACAAATTAATTGCAAAAGGCACGATTGAAGAAAAAATTGTTAAATTGCAGGATGCCAAACAAGAACTTGCCGACCAAGTGCTGGGCGGAGAAAATATGGATAAAACAACTCTGTCAAGGGAGGATTTAATGGAACTATTGGGGTAGTTTTACGTGTGAAAGGAAGAATGAATGGCAAGGACAGTTGCAATTGGTACACAGGATTTCGAAGATTTGCGGGAAGGGGAATACTTTTATATTGACAAATCGTATTTTATTAAAGAATGGTGGGAAGCCGGAGATGCGGTTACGGTGATTATGCGTCCGCGCCGTTTTGGAAAAACATTAAATATAAGTATGCTGGAATGTTTTTTTTCCGATCGTTATGCGGGGCGTGGGGATTTATTTCAGGGGCTGTCCATCTGGCAGGAGGAACGTTATCGGCAGATGCAGGGGACGTTTCCCGTAATCAATCTGTCTTTTGCCGCGGTAAAGAGCGGAAATTATAAAGGCTGTTACACACAAATTTGCAAGATATTGGAACAAACATTTGCAAAGCACAATTACCTTTTGAAGAGCGATAAGCTGGATGATGATCAAAAAGACAGCTTTCGGGAGGCAAGGCAGCTATTAAAAAAGAAAGGCGATGAAGCAGAAACAGCTTTTGTATTAAACACCCTTTCAGAATTGCTTTACGTGCATACTGGAAAAAAGCCAATTATCTTATTAGATGAATATGATACGCCCATGCAGGAAGCATATATACGTGGTTTTTGGGAAGAAATTGTAGACTTTGTGAGGAATCTGTTTAATGCTACATTTAAAACGAACCCAAGCCTGCGGCGAGCCGTGATGACTGGAATTACTAGAGTGAGTAAAGAATCCATATTTTCAGATTTGAATAATCTGGAAGTGGTTTCAACAACTGCAAAGAAATATGAAATAGCGTTCGGATTTACGCAGAACGAAGTATTAATTTTTTAGATAAAAAGGAATTTGATACTTATTGGGCAAATACAAGCTCTAATAGCTTAGTTGCAATGCAGCTTCAGCGAAGTAATGCGGAAATAAAACAAAAATTTGAAATAAGGCTACCGCAATCCCACTGGCTTTAGACGGTGGGTTAAGGTAGCCAAAAGTGGTGGTTTGTGTTATATTTGCATCATGGGAACATGGAAATCTAAAAACAGACACAAGTATTTATTACAGTACCACATAATTTTTATATGCAAATACAGAAAGAAACTGCTGGTATCATAACAGATATCGGATGATATAAAACAGCTTTCGTATGAGATATGTCAGAAATTTCATGTATTTATCAGATATAATGAAAAAAGCGTTAAAACGCTTGGATAAAGACCATATTCATTACATGATAGAAACAGAACCAACAATGTCTGTCAGTAATATTGTAAACCTGATGAAAAGTTATACTACATATCATATTTGGGAAAGATATCCCTATTATCTACAAAACCATTTCTGGAAGGAACATACTTTTTGGACAGATGGATATTTTGCTTGCAGCGTTGGTAATGTTTCGGAAGAAATGTTGCGGAAATATATAGAGAACCAAGGATAGAAAGGTGGTGACAGTGAGTGCTAAAAGCATATAAATACAGGATATATCCAAACAAAGAGCAAAAAATACAGATTGCAAAAACATTTGGCTGCTGCCGTTTTGTTTATAATCAGACTTTGGCATACCACAAAGACGCTTATGAGAACGAAAAGAAATCTGTCAGCAAAACAGACTGTAATAATTACTGTAACAGGGAATTAAAGAAAGAATACGAATGGCTGAAAGATGTGGATAAGTTTGCGTTAACCAACGCTATTTACAATATGGATGCAGCATACCGGAAATTCTTCAAAGAACACGCAGGTTATCCTAAGTTCAAAAGCAAGCGTGACAATCATAAATCTTATACGACAAATTATACGAATGAAAATATTGTGGTAGATTTTGAGAAGGGGAGGGTCAAATTACCAAAACTAAAGATGGTAAAGGCGAAACAGCCCAGGGAATTTGAGGGGCAGATAAAATCAGCCACAATTTCTCAAATGCCAAGCGGAAAATATTTTGTTTCAATTATGCATCCGAAAATATGGTTTTGCGTTTCAGGGAAAAAAGGTACTTATTGGTTAACATAAAAACTTTTCATAAAATTTTGCAATTCCCTCTATTATTTTGTCAAATAATGTGTATAATAGTAAGAAAGACAGGCTGGCAGGTTTTCCATCATAGATATAAATATAAGAAAGGGGTGTAATTATGCTGTAGATTTAAACACCAGCTTCCAAAGAACCAGTTACAAAAAACAAAAATTTCAAAACAGATATAAACTAAATCACAAAATCTCCGATAAATATTACATAGAGGATGAGAAGTCCTTAGATTGGGAATCGCGATACAATAGAAGTTTATATATAGAAGCAGCTCCCAATTACTATGTATACGTTTCAGAGGAAGGAGGAGTCTTTTATGCGTATAGATGCTTATAACCAGATACAGAAACTTTATGGAACCGGCAAAGCGAAGAAGGCCGATGATATGAAGCAGGCAGCCACCAGCTTTCATGATCAGTTATTGCTTTCCGCAGCCGGAAGGGATGTTCAGATTGCAAAACAGGCAATTGCCAATGCTCCTGACATCAGAGAGAGTCTTGTAGCCCCCCTTAAAGAACGGATTGACAACGGCACCTACGAGGTGGATACCGAAGATTTCGCCGCAAAATTATTGGATAAATATAATGGATTATTTTAAAAGCGGGGGAAATCGGTGGCTAGTTTATTAGAAAATTTGATAGACGTATTAGGCAGGGAAACGCAAGAGTACGAAACTCTTGTAACCTTTGCCGAACAAAAAACCCCTGCAATTGTCAAGGGGGATATAGAAAGCCTGAAGAAAATCACGGAGGACGAACAGGAAGTCGTAGGCAGAATCCAGAAAATGGAGAAGCAAAGAAATAAATTTCTGGCTGATATTGCCAACGTAGTTAACAAGGATGTTGAAACATTGAAACTGACAAACTTGGTTCAGATGCTTGAATCAATACCCGATCAGCAGCAGAAGCTGATTGCGGTACATGAACGGTTAAAGAAAACAACACAGTCGCTCAGCGAATTAAATGACAGAAATCAAATGCTGATAGCGGATAAATTGGAAATGGTAAACTTTAACCTCAATATGATTCGAAATCTGAAATCTGCGCCGCAAACAGCCAATTATTCGAAGGACGCTCACGAGAATGGCAGCGTACTTGGTATTTTTCACGGTGGTTTCGACGCAAAGCAATAGAGTAGAAAACACGAGGTGAGATACCATGTCTTTGTTTGGAGCATTATATATCGGTGACAGCGGACTTCGCGCATCACAAAATGCGTTAAATACAGTAGCGCATAATCTTTCTAACATTAATACGCCCGGATATGTGCGCCAGCAGGTGTCACAGTCCGACACTACATATAGTAATAGTTCTACAAACCGTGCCGGTAAGACACTACAAATCGGAGACGGTGTCAAATATTCCGATTGTAGGCACATCAGGGATGCATTCCTTGATGCCGCCTATCGTGAGGAGTCAGGAAGATATTCCTATTATGAAGTATCTTATTCCGCAATATTAGAGATAGAGGATATTATGGGTGAGTTCGCGGATTCCGCATTTAGCGATTCCGTATCAGCGCTTTGGTCATCAATTCAAGAATTGTCAAAGCATCCCAATGATCCTACGAATATTTCATTGTTTGTACAGAAATCGGCTATTTTTGCTGAAAATTCGACGGCTGTATATCAGTCTTTTGTGGAATATCAAAATAATTTAAACAGACAAGTAAAAAATGCGGTAGCCGATATCAATAGTATCGGTGAAAGAATTGTGGAATTAAATAAACAGATTATGAGAATTGAGTCCGGCGGTGTGGAAGGAGCAAACGATTTGCGCGATGAGCGTGATTTGCTGTTGGATACGCTTGCAGGCTATGGAAATATAAAGTATGAAGAAAACGTCAACACTTCTGTAACGGTTTGGTTTAACGGCGTTAATTTTGTAAATGAAACCACCATGAATAAGATGGAGATGCTGACAGATGATGAGTCCGGCTTTGTAACGCCATACTGGCCGCACAATACACTCTGGATAACCGATAAAAATGGTCAAAAGGTACAAGATTTTGAATCTGCAAAAGTTTTTAATTTAACAGAAAAGATTTCAATGGCAAACGGAACCGATATGGGTTCGCTTCGGGCACTGCTTTTGGCAAGGGGTGATCACAGTGCAGATTATACGGATTTAGCGGTAGATGTCTGCACACAGAGAAAACTTGATGCACTTGGCATTACAAAAGAACAGTATAATGCAGAATATGGGAAAAAATATTATAATGATTACATTGCAAACTCCGTTATGATGAATGTAATGGGAGAATTTGACAATTTAGTAAATAATATTACTACAAGAATTAACCGCGTCCTTGCTGAGAACTGCGATCCTGTAAGCGGATATCTTTGTAATAAAGATGGTTCACCAATTCAGATGTTTGAAAAGCTTTCTGGCAGCGGTTATGAGAAAGTAATGCTTTCTGATAAAGAGTATGAGGCATTAAAAGCAGAAGGCGCGCTTTTAATTCCGATTTGTGACGAAAAAGGTAATGTGATTCCAAACAATTACTGGAAATATATTGAAGAGGATCCGTCTAACGCATTTTCGCTTTATACGTGTTCTAACCTTAAGATTAATCAAGATTTATTACAGACACCGATGCTGCTTGGATTTTTATTAGAGGATGATTCAGCGGACTTTAATATCGGGAAAGCGCTTGTGGAGGAGTTTGCAAACGAGGATATTTACTTAAATCCTAACGCAACGAAAAAAAGCTCTTTTGAAAGTTGTTATACAGATTTAATGAGTCAAGTAAGCTCTGGCGGAAATACATTTAAGCTGCTCTATGAATATGAACAGCTTGCAGTAGAACAGGCAGAAAATGAAAGACAGACAGTTATTGGCGTTTCTCATGACGAGGAACTAGAACATATGATTATGTTCCAAAATGCTTACAATGCTGCGAGCCGCTATATTAATGTCGTAAATTCCATGCTTGATACGCTGTTAAGTATGGCTCGGTAAAGGGGGATTATACAATGCCATCTACATTTTTAGGCTTAAATACATCATATACGGGTTTGATTGCTGCCAATGCATCATTAAACACTACCGCAAATAATATTGCAAATATTGAAACACCGGGTTATACAAGACAGCAAGTTAATCAGACCGCAGCAGAAGCAATGCGTGCTTATGCAGGATACGGCTGTGTGGGAGCCGGCGTAGACACATTGGGAGCAGAGCGGATTCGAGATATCTATTACGATCAGAAATATTGGAATAATAATTCTAAATTGGGCGAGCAGGAGAAGAAGTTATATTATGCGTTGTTAGTTGATAACTATTTAAGAGATCAGAGAGGAACAAATGCTGTAGAAGGTTTTCAAACAATTTTTGATGCATATGACAATGCAATGTCTTCATTGGCAACCAACACGGCAAGTCCAGATCATGCCCGTGAGTTTATTGGAAGTGCGAATAAATTATGTGAATATTTTAATTTGTTATATAATAATTTCCAAAAGATGCAGATTGATGTAAATGATGAAATCGGCATCAAGGTAAATGAAATTAATGGTATTGCGCAGGAAATTGCTTCCCTAAATAAACAGATTAATACAGTGGAAGTTAATGGCAATACAATGGCGAATGAACTTCGTGATAAAAGAGATTTATTGGTAGATCAGCTTTCCGCGGTAATTGATGTGGAATGTGAAGAACGCCCGATTTATACAACCAGCGGCAGAGAGTCCGGAGTTTCTGATTATATTGTGAAAATTGCAGGCGGTCAGGTTCTAGTGGACGGCAAAGATTACAGACAATTAGAATGTGTCCCAAGAACCTCATGGCAGAAAGTAGATCAGAATGAAGCGGATGGACTTTATGATATCTGTTGGACGGATTCCGGTCAGGAAATGAATGTACAGGCAACTGTTGTGCGCGGGGAGTTAAAGGGTTTAATAGAAATGCGTGACGGTAATAATGATGAGGCATTTCATGGTAAGATTACTTCCGTAGATACAATCAATAATTCTGTAACGGTGAGAGTGACAGACGATTATCTGAAAAATATTGCGAAATCCACACTGCCTTTAACGGATGGACGGATTGTGCTTGGCGGTGAAAAGTTTTATTATAAAGATTTTGAAGTAACGCTTGACGATAACGGCGAATGCTATTATACTTTTAACCTTTCAGATGACAGAAGCAGGAATCCGGTTCCAATATCCAAGGATAAAATCGGATATAATGCTAAAGTCGGAGAGCAGATGGACTATCAAGGAATTTCTTACTATCTTGCGCAGATGAATGAATGGGTGCGCGATTATGCTGCTGCTTTCAATAGCATTTATGGTGGTGAGGATACAAGAGATTTTGATGAAAAGGACAGAACAGGAGCAATCTTTTTTACTGGTGATAATAAAGTAACCGGCGACCAGTATGCGTTAGAAACAAAAGGAGACTATAGTTCATTATATGCCTGGTATGCATCGCAGGGACAGAAGGAGAAAGACGGAGGACTGATTCGTGCTACTTATAAGTCTTCAGAGGATGGTTACTATGCGTTAACGGGAGGAAATTTTGCAGTAGAGAATTCAGTAGAGAATGATCCACGTACCTTTGCAACACATACTGTTGAATGGGATGGTGAATCAAAATATGATTCTGTGTCAGAACTTCTTGATCTTTCGACCAATTTGGATAAAATGAGATTTCGAGGCTGTGACGCCAGAAGTTTCTTAACCTGTTTGATGGGAGATGCGGCATTGAATGCAAATAGTGCTTCCAGCTTTAGTGCAGTATATGGGAGTATTGAGGAATCTATACAAAATAGCCGTTATTCGATTAGTGGAGTGGATACCGATGAAGAAGCGGCGAATATGATAAAGTTTAAGAGTGCATATAATTTGGCTAGTAAAATGATATCTGTTTTAAACGAATGCTATGAACGTTTGATATTGGAAACAGGAGTTTAAAAACAGGAGTTTAATAAGTATTCAATAGACATATAATTGAAAACAGGAAAGGGGCGGCGTAAGGTATGGCAATGAGAGTTACAACCAAGATGATGCAGAATACATCTCTTCGGAATTTGAATACAAGTAAGGCGCGTGAGGAAAAATTATTGGTGCAGCTTGCCACGGGTAAAAAAATATCAAGACCATCAGATGACCCAGTGATTGCAATTCGAGCATTGAAGTTGAATTCTTCATTAGATAAAATTAATCAATATTATGAGAAAAATGCGAAAGATGCTGAAAGCTGGCTGGGTTTGACAGATTCTGCAATTGCAACGGTAAATAAAATATTAACAGGTGAGCAGGGGATTCGTCAATATTTTGAACAGGCAGCAACAGGGCATTTGGATGGTGATGACCGGAAGAAGATCTTGGATAATATTTCAAAGCTTGTGGAGGAGATTTACTCGACAGGGAATGCAAGCAGTGCAGGGAGAAGTTTGTTTACAGGATACCGAACCAATTTACCATTGACATTTAATAAAGCAAAAGAAGAGAATTATGCTATTACAGAACAGCTTACCAATGAATCGATTGATCAGATTACCTATATTAAACAAGGGGATCTTCCAGCAATTAATGAAGGGAATTTTAATACAGTTAATACCAATGAGTATTATGTGTCAGCGAATGATATATATAGAATAAGACTTGCATATAAAGATACGGCAGCTATTAAACAGAAAGTGGATGCGAATGGTAATCCTAAAACGGACGCAAATGGTAATCCGGTTTATGACAGGAATATTACACTGAGTTTTGGCGATTTTAGTAATGGCGGAGTAACGAAAACGTATAGTGCAGAGAACGGAGATATTAGATGTTTTGAAAATGCTACGGAAGACGCATATGCTTTTGCAATAGAGAATCCGGATAAGATGGTTTACATTGCTGAAACAGGTGAAGTATTATTAGGCAATGACATACAGAAGGAACTTTCTGAATTGAGCAGCAATACAGAAATCCGTGTAAGTTATGAAAAAGAAAATTGGAAAGTGGGGGATCTTGACCCGATTCATTATTTCTATACAGAGCGAAAAGAGCCAGTTACAGATAGAACATTAAAATATAATCCAGGATTCTTGGAAGGTGGCAGCAAACAGATAATTGAATATGATATTGGCAATAATCAGACGATTCGTGTAAATACCACAGCGGACGAAGTATTTGATCATGGTATAGGTAGGGACGCAGATGAACTTGTAAATATGCTTCAACAGTATGGCACGTTGGATAACAATTATAAGACTGTTCAGGAAATGATTGCTTCTAATAAATATGAGGGAGAGGATCTTACAAAACTGGAACAACATCTTGAAGCGATTGGCAAAGCACGTACTATGATGCGCGATAAAATTGAAAAACAATGTGGTGCAATGCTTACGAGAGTAGATGGATATATTGCAAACTGCACATTGGCTGAAACAAGCTGTGGATCAAGAGAAAGTCAGTTAACCTTAGTTCAGAATAGATTAGGTGTCCAAAAAGAAAATTATGAGGAACTTGTAAGTTCTAATGAAGATGCAAACTACCCAGATCTTGCCATTCAGTTAAACAGTATCCGGATGACATATCAGGCGGCGCTTTCGTCGATTAGTTATGTAATGCAGACATCACTTTTAGACTTTATTTAATGCTTATTGAAATGGAGTGAACAAATTATGAGAGAGCTAAATACGCGGGCATTTGGGCCGATTGCAATTGAGGAGGACAAAATTATACGGTTTGAGCATGGCATTTTAGGTTTTCCGGATTTAAAGGATTTTACACTGATATTTAATCTGGAGAAAGGGCAGGAGTCAAGCATTAAGTGGCTCCAGTCCCTTCAAGAGCCGAATTTTGCAATGCCCGTAATGAACCCTGAACTGGTAATGCCGGGATACAGTCCAAAATTTGATAGAGATTTCTTAACGCCGTTGGGGGATAATCTTGATGGTGATAATATAATAATGTTTGTTACCGTTACGGTGCCAAAAGACATCACGAAAACGACCGTCAATCTGCGTGCGCCGATTATTATTAGTGTGGACAACCGCAAAGCGGTGCAGCTTATCAGTGATGATGAAGCGTATGATATTAAACACGCGATTTATGACGATTTGATGGCAGATAAGGCAGCACAGGTATAGACAACAGCATTAAGACTATAGGAAGAAGGCAGGTGAAAGGTATGCTGGCATTATCAAGAAGGAAAGGCGAGGCACTGATTATCAATAATGATGTGGAGATAACAGTGTTGGAAATCAAGGGAGAACAGGTGAAAATTGGAATAGCAGCGCCCAAAGAGGTTCCTGTGTATCGCAAAGAGGTATATATCCAGATACAGGAAGCAAATAAGGAAGCATCTGCTAATACGGCAGGTATGGAGCAGCTCGCAAATCTGTTTAAAAAATAGCCCCAAAAAGATTGGAAAAAAATATAAAAACTTTTCAATAAGCTATTAAGAATTTACACATAAGAACCGATATATGTAATAACGAGGTTGAGATAACAAAGTTAAGTAAAGCCAAGAAGTTCAGGGCGATGTACATGTATCGAGCATGGAGGTGAATATCATGTATGTAGAAAGCATGGGAATGTCAGTAGGGAACATGGCAAATACAGCCACGGCAAATATTAACACAGTACGCCAGGCAGGCACAGCGAATGCTGCTCCGGTGAAGCAGCCGGCAGCGGATGCAGGTACAGTGAAACAGACAGGAGAATCAATAAGTTCAATTCCAGCAAAGCAGACCGTGACGTCCGCAGCAGAGAATACTGTTCGTACAGAATCAGCAGATACAGAACAGGCGAAGAAAGATATCGCAGCGATCTACAGCAAGGATAATGACAAACGTGCTACGCTGGACGAAAAGCGAGCAGCAGAGAACGAGAAGATTCGGAAAGCAATTGACACAATGCGTGCACAGCTTCCTAATTCAGAAGTGAAATTTGGAATTCATGAGAGAACTGGCAGAGTGACAATTAAGGTTTTAGATAAAGGGACAAAGGAAGTTGTAAGGGAAATCCCCGCTGAGAAAACATTGGATATGATAGCGAAATGCATGGAATTTGCAGGGATTTTAATTGACGAGAAAATGTAAGAGCCTAAGTAATAAAAGGCTTGAAATAGATGTATGTAAACGATTCGATAGATACAGAAAGGTAGTGGGATTCAGATATGTCAGATTTATTAAGAATGACAGGCATGTACTCCGGAATGGATACGGAGAGTATCATCGCATCACTTGTAAGTGCAAAACAGACGAAAGTTACAAAGCTCAAGGGAGAGCAGACGAAGCTGGAATGGAAACAGACCGCGTGGCAAGATTTAAATAAGAAGATTTACAGCTTATACAGTAGTACGCTTTCAAAGCTGCGTTTAACAGGAGCATACAAGAAGAAGAAAACAACATGTTCCGATCCGACAAAAGCAACGATTGTGGCAGGAGATACTGCTGTTGAAGGAACACAGACTTTGATGATTAATAAAACTGCAAAATCAGGTTATTTGACAGGTGCAGAGATTAAACATACAAAAGTCAGAGAGGAACCGCTGACAGATGATGACGGAAATATTGTAAAAGATGAGAATGGGAAAACGATATATAAGGAAGTAGTATATGATTCACCGTTAACATTAAGCAGTGCAATGTCAGAAATTAACAGTGGCATTATTGGGAATACGCTTACGGTAACAGTTGGCACAGGTGAGAACGCTAAGACAACTGAGATTGAGATAAAAGATGAAAAGAATGAGAAGGGCGAAACCGTCCCGATGACAATAAACAAGTTCCTTTCTAAGCTGCGCGAAGCTGGTATTAATGCGTCGTTTGATGAAGAAAACCAAAGATTTTTCTTCGCTTCAAAAGGAACGGGAATGGAGAATGAATTTACAATTAAGGATAGCAGCGCTACAAATTCTACTTTGAAGGCGTTAGGTGTTGATGATAATAATTATATGTATGGTTCTGTGCTGTCATATAACCAGAGTGATCGAATAAAAGGTACTGATTCCATAGAAAATGTGTTGGGCTCATTGAATGGACAGAGCCAAAAGATCAATGTACGTGTTGGTACCAGATCACATACGATTAATCAGAACGGTACGAATAAGACATATATTACTGATGGAGAAGATTTTGAGATAACTGTTGACGCAAGTACAACAATTGATCAATTTGTTAATAAACTAAAAAATATTGGTGTAGATTGTGAATATAATGAGGCCAGTCAACGCTTTGAAATCAAGGGCGACAAGAAGATGGTACTGTCACAAGGACAGGGAAATGGTGCAAACGGAATTACAGATGATCAGATTGAGAAGCTTGGTCTTAATACACTGAATAAAGAGGGCGGAATACAAGTAGGTGCAACGTTGTTTAAAGATAATCCGCCACCGCGTAGATTAAATGGTTCAGAGAAGATAGCAGATTTAGATGACCGAACAGTTCCGCCCAATTATAGCCTTGTAGGAAAAACGATAGAGGTAACTGTCGGCAGTGGTGATAATGCCAAAACAAGAAAAATAAAAATTACAGACACTATGACATTAACAGATTTTACCAAAGAGATGAATAAGGCTGGTATACAGGGAAGTTTTAATAATGCGTCGCAGCGTTTTATATTCTCTACAAATCAGGAATTGTCGATTCAGGTAAAAGATGCAAGTGGCAATGTAGAAAGTGACCCATCTAATTCTTTAAAAGTACTTGGATTAGAGGGAGAATTGACAAAATCGGATAATGAATGTACCAGAATCGCAGCCAGCGATGCAGAGATTGTGTTGAATGGCGCAACATTCACATCATCATCAAATGCTATAGCTGTAAATGGTTTAACTGTTAATGTATTGGCAAAGACAGAAGAAGAAATTCAATTTACAACGACTACGGATTATGACGGGATCTATGATACGATTAAGGATTTTTTCTCAGAATATAACGAATTAATCAATGAGATAGATAAACTTTACAATGCCGATTCTGCAAGAAAATATGATATGCTGACGCAAGAGCAGAAAGAGGCAATGTCGGATGAAGAAATAGAAAAATGGGAAGGTACGATTAAAGCTTCTTTACTGCGCAAGGATAATTCTCTCTCAACAGTTATGAATTCTCTGGTAGAGATGATGATGGGAGGATATTATACAAATCCGTTGACAGATGAAAAGAAAGAAGCCTTGATTGATGAATATGCGGAGGAGATGAAGTTAACTCCAGCGCAGAAGAAGGCTTTGTCAGATGAGCAAAAGGAAAACATATATAATATTTGGTATGCGAAAAATGGTAATAAAAAGTATTTATCAGATTACGGTATTAAGACGTTAAACTATTTTGAAGCGAAAGATAATGAACGCCATGCATACCATATTGATGGCGATGAAGATGATGAAGCTACTGGTACAAAGCAGAATAAGCTGAAGGCAGCAATTGCAGATGATCCAGAAGGAACAGCAGAGTTCTTCGCAGGATTGTGCAAGAATATGTATGATACCCTCGGCAAGCTAATGGAAAGAACCGATTACAGCAGTATGTATAAGGTTTATAATGATAGACAGATGACAAAAGAGTATGAAAACTATACAAAGAAAATTAAGGAGGCAGAGAAAGAACTAAGTGCATATGAGGACAAATGGTATAAGAAGTTCTCAGCAATGGAAGTGGCACTATCAAAGCTTCAGTCCAACAGTAACGCAGTTACAAGTATGCTTGGTTAAATTTTATCGTAACTGTATTGATTGCGCAACAGCGAAAGAGGTAATTGGCGGATGCTTAAACAAAATGGATATGCACAATACCAGAATGCAAAGATTATGACGGCATCTCCTGCTGAGCTGACCCTGATGCTTTATGAAGGAGCGATTAAATTTGGGAATATAGCAATTTTGGCGATGGAGAACAAAGACCCCGCGAAGGCTCATGAAAATGTTGTAAAAGTTGAAAAAATCATACAGAATTTCAGGGAAACACTTGATAAGAAGTATCCAGTATGGAAAGATTTTGAAAATGTATATGTATATTTGCTTCGAAGATGTCATGAGTCTAATATAGCAAAAGATCCAGTGATTATGGAAGAAGTTGTAAAGCATTTACGCTCTATGCGTGATAACTGGAAGGAAGTTATGAAGAAAGTGGCAAGTGATAAGTCGAACCCACAGGCTTTGGCTAAAATTGCCGGAGGGCAGAACAATCGTGTTGGGTATACTGTTTCTAAAACCGCAGCTATGCGGCGTACAGGTACTTAACAATCAAGCCGCGAAGGGGAAAATGCATGACAGAAGACTATTTGCAGATTATGGTAGAAAGCCTTCAAAAGAAAAATGATGTTTTAGATAAGATAACAGAGTTGGAGAAAAGGCAATTGACTCTTGCCTTGAAACAGCCCCCAGACTTAGAGGCGTATGATGCTTTGATGGATGTTAAGGGCAATTTGATAGATGAGCTTGGCAGGCTCGATGATGGGTTTACACATACTTACGAACTAGTAAAGGATGAGGTACAAAAAAATCCCCATCAGTATCAAGAGCAGGTACACGCTATGCAGGAGTTGATCCGCGCAGCAATAGAAAAAGGCGTTTCTATTGAGGCACAGGAACAGCGCAATAAGCAGGCGATGCAGAATATGCTGCGTACTAAACGCGTGGAAATCAAACAAGTAAAGGTTTCAAACAGCGCTGCCAGCCAATATTATAAAGCCATGAGTCGGATTAATAATATTGATCCGCAGCTTATGGATAGAAAAAATTAACATTCGGCAAGGAAGTCGAATGACAATAAACATGGATGGGTATATGGAATAATTTTTAGGGGTTATTCTAATACTTACACATTACTTAATATCAGATAAGTATGATTTCAGATAAGTATGATTTCATATTATTATGATATATAGCGGGAAAAGATTAGAGGAAGTGCACCCCAAGGTGAACTTCCTCTTTTGCGCCCAAAAAGCGAAATGCTGGCGCAGGATCTTTGTACCGATTATATATATTACAACTTCATATTGCTTACCAATGTGTAAAGCAAACGGCCGGGTGGCCAACCGGTCACGCTTTACAATTTTCCCAGGGTTAGTGTGAAAAGGAGGAAGAAATAAATTTTTCACATTGTAAGGGGAGAACTACTTTAATAACGCGGCAAGGATCGCTGCAAGTTTTAATTTCAAGGAGGAAATAATTATGGTAGTACAGCACAATTTACAAGCTATGAACTCAAACAGGATGTTAGGTATCACAACAAAGACGATGGCAGGTTCAACAGAGAAGTTGTCTTCTGGTTATAAAATCAATCGTGCAGCAGATAATGCAGCAGGGCTTTCAATATCTGAAAAAATGAGAAAGCAGATTAGAGGTCTTACTCAGGCTTCTACAAACGCAGAGGACGGTATTTCTTCTGTACAGACAGCCGAAGGTGCTTTGCAGGAAGTTCAGGATATGCTTCAAAGAATGAATGAACTGGCAGTACAGGCAGCAAACGGAACAAACTCTATAACAGACCGTGGATATATTCAGGACGAAATCGATCAACTCGTAACAGAAATTGACAGAGTTGCTGAAACCACAAAATTTAATGAAACATATCTGTTGAAGGGTGATCCAGTAGGAAATGGCAAGAACGTTTACACACAAAGCTATGGTATGACATATGCAAGAAATACCGGCTTTAATGCAGATAAAGATTTTGGCGGAACAGGAAGCATCAGTGTTCATCATAATTACTTGGGTAATGATGCGTTGATTATCGCAACGAGTTCGTTGGGATCTGCAGTAAAAGCAACATCTGTAGTACTTACTGGCGGAGATGATATCACAGCATATTTGAAGGATGTTCAGAATGGATCAAAGGGTACCATTAACACAAGTTCCTTTGCAGCATTTAAACTCCAGACAGCAGCACAAGCAGCAGCAAGTATCGCTGTCAATGTTTCAACAGGTGATATGTCTGTAAGAAAAGGTCAGACAGTATATGTATTAGATAAGGAAAATAATCAGATAATTAAATTGCAGTCTGGTGATGATGTATCAAAATATGTAAAGAATGTAAGTGTATCTTCAAACCGAAATACATCAGCAACAGGAAATACACCATCTGTATCAGCAACTACAAGTGTTAGTTTTATGGAAGTGGCAGATGGCTATCAATTCCTGCAGGTAATGCCTAAAACTGGCGATGGCAGCTCATCAGATATAAATGTTGAGAAGACAAGAGCGGAAGCGCAGCTTTATGATGGTCAGGGTAATGCGGTATCTGGTGTAGGTCTAAGGGATTTCTTTAATCAGTTTGGAGTCTATAAGGTTGGTAGCCTGTATCTGGATGCAGAGGGCAAGCATGCGATTGAGTCATCAGCTAGTATTTCGCAGTATGTGAATACCAGTATGACAAGAGTTGCAGATGATTTAAGCTTCAAACTCCATGTAGGTGCAGATTCTGCAAAAGAAAACAAGATTACGGCAACCATTAAGTGCTTAACAGCAGCAGGTCTTGGTATTGATGTATTAAAGCGTTCACAGTCAGGTTTGGTAGATGATTCCGGTGCGAAAGCAACAGATGCAATTGATGTAATTGCAGATGCCCTTCAGGTAATCTCTACACAGAGATCCGCACTTGGTGCTATCCAGAATCGTTTGGAGCATACAATTAAGAACTTAGACAACGTCGTTGAGAACACAACAAGCGCTGAGTCAACAATTCGTGATACTGACATGGCAACAGAGATGGTAAAATACTCTAACAATAACATTTTGGCGCAGGCAGGACAGTCAATGCTTGCACAAGCTAATCAGGCTAATCAGGGTGTATTATCATTACTGGGCTAATTGGATGATAATAGCAAAATGTAAATATGGTAAGAACGAGCAGGCGCACTGGATTTCCAGTGCGTTTGTTTATGAAACCCATGCAAAGGAAACAAGCCTCGCGGTTTAGGGCTGATATTTTATTGATTGCTTTATATAGTAATATTTACAGACAATAGATATAGTATACATAATATGACTGATAGTTTTAAATATTATTCAAAAATTTCAAAAATTCATGACTTTTAAAATTTTTGATTTTTTTCAAAAAAGTGCTTGCAATTTTTGAAATAGTCGTATATAATGATAATTACCAAGTAACACAACGAAAACAAAATAAAAACAAGATAATCTATAGCAGTATTGGAAATGGTTAGAAGGGAATCATAGACAGTACGAAACAGATTAGGGACTTTTATGGAAGGGATTACTAGAAAAGAAGGGTTTTAGTAAAAACAGAAATAAAAGGAATAGAAAATAAAAAAGTTTTCAAAAAAGGCTAAAGTAGAAGGAACTTGCAGCCGATAAATAGTGTGAAGGGAAGCCTCCAAGGGATTGGAGAAAAATTATAGAAAATAAGTTTCATAAATAAGTTTCATAGGGGTGTGAAGCTTATTGGATTGGGCGGAATGAATGGAGTACAGGAAGCCTATAATAGACATATCAACAATTGAATAATTTTAGATATGGATATCGGGAAGTATAAGGGATTATAATTAATATGTAAGCGGGCAGTTGTAGAATCGTTGGAGTATGGCGGTTTTATTAAAGTGTCCCATTTGGCGTGGGAAAAATTAATAATAGAGTGATATAGAAACATCCATTTACAAGATGTAAAAGCAGGATTTTGATAATTTTGTTTAAATAAATATTCAATTATAGGATATTTTGACTATATCAAAGCATATATAATATAGGAATTACCATATATAGTATATTTTAATAGTATATCTTAATCATAGAAAAACATATATATCATTAAAGTTGTTATATAACGGGACTGTGAAATGTAATAATGCACAAATTATATTTCACGAAACGGCACAAGGCAGACGGCGACAGACCGATGCCGTTTGTCGATAAAAGCCAAGACAGGAAGTCAGGCACCCGATTATATATAGATAAAAACTGAATATAGCACAAATCAAAACAATCAAAGCATGATGGATGGAAGGGCGGCCGACTGGATATCTGGATTGCGTTCCGGCTCTGTTAAAAAGGATTTTAAGGGGCATGGAAATGACAGGCTGCGGCAGGGAAGCCGCGGAACAACAAAACCACTAATTTATATTTCAAGGAGGAAATAATTATGGTAGTACAGCACAATCTTCAAGCAATGAACTCAAACAGAATGTTAGGTATCAATCAGGGTACTATGGCAGGATCTACAGAGAAATTATCTTCTGGTTATAAGATTAACCGTGCAGCAGATAATGCAGCAGGCCTTTCCATTTCTGAGAAGATGAGAAAACAGATTAGAGGTCTGTCACAGGCATCTACGAACGCAGAGGATGGTATTTCTTCCGTGCAGACAGCAGAAGGTGCGTTGCAGGAAGTTACAGATATGCTTCAAAGAATGAACGAGTTAGCAGTTCAGGCAGCAAACGGCACAAACTCACAGACAGACCGTCAGTATATTCAGGACGAAATTGATCAGCTCGTAACAGAAATCGACCGTGTTGCTGAAACAACAAAGTTCAATGAAACATATCTCTTAAAGGGTGATCAAGCTGGAAACGGTAAATCAGTATATACACAGAGCTATAATGTTACTTATATGAGAAATACTGGATTTAATACAACCAAAATAAACGGCGGAAAAGGAAGTATCAGTGTTCAGCACAACTATGTAGGAAATGATTCCTTAATTATCGCAACCAGCAGCTTGGGATCTTCTGTAAAAGCAACTTCTGTTGTTTTAGGCGGCGGTGATGATATTACACCATATCTTCAGAGCGTAGCTGATGGCAAAACAGGTACTATTAATACAAGTTCTTATGCAGCATTCAAATTAACACAGGCATCTGTAGCGACAAACAGTATTGCTGTTAATGTTTCAACTGGTGCAATGTCAGTTAAGACGGGTGCAACTGTATATGTGTTGGATAAAGAGAATAATCAGATTATCAAGCTGCAGGCTGGTGATGATGTATCGAAGTATGTAAAGAACGTAAGTGTATCAATAAACAGAAATGCAACAAGTACAGGTGGAACAACAGGTACAACAAATACTACTTCAGCTACGACAAGCGTTAATTTTATGGAAGTAGCAGATGGGTATCAATTCTTGAAAGAAATGACAACTGCACAAGCTTCTGCTGTAAATGTAGAGAAGACAAAAGGCGAGGCACAGCTTTATGATGGTCAGGGTAATGCGGTATCTGGTGTAGGATTAAAGAATCACTTTAATGAATTTGGTGTCTATAAGGAAGGTAGTCTATATACTGATGCAGAAGGCAAAACAGCGGTTAAGTCAGCAAGTATCTCTACTTATATCAATACATCATCAACAAGAGTAGCAGATGATTTAAGCTTCAGTCTCCATGTAGGTGCAGATTCTGCAAAAGAGAACAAGATTACTGCTCGGATTCAGACTATGACAGCAGCTAGTCTTGGAATCGATGTATTAAAGAGCACACAGTCTGGTATTGTAGACTCTACAGGTGGTAAGGCTACAGACGCTATCGACGTTATTGCAAGCGCATTGCAGCAGGTATCTACACAGCGTTCCGCTCTTGGTGCTATCCAGAACCGTTTGGAGCACACCATCAAGAACTTGGATAACGTTGTTGAGAATACAACAAGTGCTGAATCTTCTATCCGTGATACAGATATGGCAACAGAGATGGTTAAGTACTCTAATGTTAATATCTTAGCACAGGCAGGTCAGTCTATGTTAGCACAGGCTAATCAGTCTAACCAAGGCGTACTTTCACTTCTTTAATTCGTAGTCTGAATTAAGAGGGTAGGCGAAAACGCTTAGAATAGAGAATAATAGAGAATAAGAGAACGGGATTTCAGGTAGTAATGCAATAATATTGAAAATATTACACTTCTGAACGGAAGGAGCCAGTGCGAAAGCACTGGCTCTACTTTTTTATGCGCACGGGCAAAGCTGTATTTGCAACTTTACACTTTTTTTTATAAAAATTGTATTGATTTGTGCGCCAATTTATACTACACTAGACTATACGTACTACGCTTTTTTGAGAACGATGTTTTTGGGAGGAATTGCTATGTATAGGAAGGTAATGAAATTCTTAGAGGCATGGAAAGACAGCAGACACCGCAAGCCCTTAATTCTGCAGGGCGCTCGGCAGGTTGGAAAGACATACTCTATATTGGAGTTTGGGCGAATGCATTATGAAAACGTTGCATATTTTAATTTTGAAACAAATCCCAAACTGTCGGAAACGTTTGAGGAAAGCATTAGTCCAGATTATTTGCTTCCTATATTGTCACATATAGCGGGGCAGACGATTGTAAAAGAAAAAACCTTAATCGTGTTTGATGAGGTGCAGTTGTGCGAGAAGGCGCTGACTTCATTAAAATATTTTTGTGAGGATGCGCCGGAATATCATATCATTGTTGCGGGGAGTCTGCTTGGTGTAGCAGTGAATCGAGCGGAATTTTCGTTCCCTGTTGGCAAAGTAGATATTAAGACGTTGTTTCCTATGGATATGGAGGAGTTTTTACTGGCACAAGGGGAACAAGAACTTGCGGAACAAATCAAGGAATGTTTTCAGACGAATGCACCATTGCCGTCTGCACTCCATAACGCGGCAATGCAGCGTTACCGCCAGTATCTTGTTATTGGTGGAATGCCAGAGTGTGTAAAGAAATTTGCGGAAACACAAGATTATATTTTAATCCGCCATACACAGGATACAATCTTAGTAAGTTATCTTAATGATATGAGTAAATACAACAACTTAAATGAAATTAAAAAGACACGTCTTGCGTTTGACAATATTACAGTGCAGCTTTCCAAGAAAAACACACGCTTTCAGTACAAATTAATTAAAAAGAGCGGACGTGCATCAGAATTTGAAAATGCAATTGAATGGTTGACCCTATCGGGTATTGTTTCACAGGTATATAAAGTTGAACAGGTAAAGAAACCGTTAGAAAATTATCGCGATATTGATTCTTTTAAAATTTACGTAGCTGATTTGGGACTTCTTTGTGCTAAAAAGGATTTAGTAGCAAATGATGTGCTTTATATGGTGGAGGAGTTAAATGATTTCAAAGGTGGTATGGCGGAGAATTATGTAAATACACAGCTTACCATGAATGGATATACAACATATTATTGGGAATCGGAGCGAGGAGCGGAAATAGATTTTATTATTCAGCGTGATGGACAGCTTATTCCTATAGAAGTAAAATCTGCTGATAATACCAGAGCGAAAAGTTTGAAAGTATATATGGATACCTTTCAACCAGCATATGCAATTAAGCTGTCGGCTAAGAATTTTGGATTTGAAGATGGAAAAAAGATTGTTCCACTTTATGCGGCGTTTTGTATTTAGTATTTTTAGACTATCTCAACATTTTGTTAATGAACTATTTAAACCACAAGTTTAATACAAAATAAGGGGAAAACATGGACTTTGCAGCGGATTTGCGCTATAATTATTTTATACTACATAACGTCAGAATTTACCGTACTGCAATGGTTAAACGTATATGGCTGGCGTTATGGAGTCAGGTTACTTGGAAATTTTAAGTTAAGCAGTATAAATTAATAGAAATATATAATAACGAGGAGGAAATGAGAATGGATAAAGAAACGAAGGAATTATTTGATGCCTTAATGAAAGAATTTGATAGAGTAGAACAAAAAATATATGGCAGGCTCAATGAAATGGATAATAAATTAGACACAATACAAAAAGATGTCAATTTATTAAAGGCACGTAATGATTATCTTGATTTGTATGCACTTTATAATCAACGGGAAAAACGTATATTTGATTTAGAACAAAGGGTGTCATAACAATCGTTCAATAGAGTGAATGAAATAGCAAAAAAGGGAGCTGTGTAAGCAGCTTCCTTTTTGTATGCAGAATTATTTTGAGGAAGTAAGAAGTTTTCTTCTGCTTAATGGTAGATTGATATAGGATAAATATTATGTTAACAAAAAATGTAAAAAATTGAAAAAAAGTCTTGCATAATCCAAAATTATGTAGTATTATGTTTACATAAGGAGTTAAGAAGTTATGTAAATCAAAATAGAACTAAAAATCAATTATTTTAGGCGAAATTGACACATAAGAACTTATTCCATAATCAGTTATGTAACCATAAATAAAGATGTTATGTAATTGAGTTATGTAAAGCGTGGATAACATAAAGCAAATTATCCTAAAACTTTACAAAAGTTTCAAGAATCCATGGTGGAGCTTGAACAAAGAAAAACAAAATAGTGATGCGGCAAGGAAGTCGCAGAAAAACGTATTTCAAGGAGGAAATAATTATGGTAGTACAACACAATCTACAAGCATTGAATTCAAACAGAATGTTAGGCATCAATCAGAAAACAGTAGCTGGTTCAACAGAGAAGTTATCTTCTGGATACAAGATTAATCGTGCAGCAGATGATGCAGCAGGTCTTTCTATCTCAGAAAAAATGAGAAAGCAGATTAGAGGATTGACACAGGCTTCTTCGAATGCAGAGGACGGTATCTCATCTGTACAGACAGCAGAAGGTGCGTTACAGGAAGTTACGGATATGCTTCAGAGAATGAACGAGTTGGCAGTACAGGCTGCAAACGGCACAAACTCTATAACAGACCGTGGTTATATTCAGGATGAAATTGACCAGCTTGTAACAGAGATTGATCGTGTTGCTGAAACAACAAAGTTTAATGAAACCTATCTCTTGAAGGGTGATCCAGCAGGAAACGGAAGGACAGTTTACACAGAAAGCTATGGTGTAACTTATGTAACGAACTATGCTTCTAATAAGGCCTCTGTTACACAGAAAATCAATTATATAGGTAGCGGAACGCTTATTATTGCAACAAGCAGCTTAGGATCTTCAACACGTGCAACAGCAGTTACTATTAATTCAGGCAGTGATATTACACAGTATCTTTCTGATAATACTACAATTAAGACCGCATCTTATGCAAAGTTTAAACTTGCAACAGCAGCAAGCAATCAGACAAGTATAACGATTAATAAAGCGAATGGTAAAATGACGGCAAAAGCAGCAATGTACGTATTGGATAAGGAGAATAATCAAGTTCTGAAATTAAATATAGGTGATGATGTATCAAAATATATAAAGAACGTACAGGCAAATGCAGCAGGTACTGGAGTAAACTTTATGGAAGCAGCAGATGGATATCAATTCCTTCAGGAAGATAAGGTTAGTACTGTTCAAACGGAAAAGGCGAAAGCAGAAGCACAGCTTTATGACGGACAGGGAAATGCTGTTTCAAGCGTAGGTCTTAGAGATTACTATAATGAGTTTGGTGTATATAATGGTGCACTTTACTCAGATTCTGAGGGTAATAATCCAGTTACAACAGCCAATATTGGAAAGTATGTCAATAAGACAGAAACAAAGGTAGCAGATGACTTAAGCTTTAGCCTGCATGTTGGTGCAGATTCTTCCTCAAGCAACAAGATTACGGCAAAGATTCAGACAATGACATCCGCAAGTCTTGGAATCGATGCATTAAAGAGTTCTCTGGCTGGTATCGTTGATACAACAGGTGACAAAGCAAAGGATGCTATCGATGTAATCGGTGATGCTTTACAGCAGGTATCTACACAGCGTTCTGCTCTTGGTGCTATCCAGAACCGTTTAGAGCATACCATTAAGAACTTAGATAACGTTGTTGAGAATACGACAAGCGCTGAGTCTTCTATCCGTGATACAGATATGGCAACAGAGATGGTTAAATACTCTAACTCTAATATTCTTGCACAGGCAGGTCAGTCTATGCTTGCACAGGCGAACCAGTCAAATCAGGGAGCATTAGCACTTCTGTAATCATAGGAGAAACGAGTGAACGGAGTTTAAATAAGGTGAGTATTTAAAATAAAGTAGTTCAATAAGTATGCAAAAATTGCAGGAAAGGTTGTGCGAAAATATAAATTAGTTGGATTTATCTGTCATTATACATAAGATTTGTGCTATGAAATATATAAATTATTTGTGCTATTAAAAATAAATTGATTGTGCTGAAAGGAACCGGTATGAAGGCCGGTTCCTTTTTCGGTTAAAAATTTAATATAAATCGTTGATTTACATAAAAAATATTGGTACTTTTCACATATTTTCCAATAGTTTACAGAACATGTTGCAAATAGTCTGAAAATAGCATATAATATAAGAAATTCAATGATTATTTCAAACAAATAATAAAGAAACATAAAAGGTAGCAAAATAATTTATTTTATTACCTTATTGAAACAAATTATTTAAAAAAAATATGTTAAGCCCTAAATTTTCAGAAAACAACGCCGATATAAATACTGTAAATGGAATTACGAAAACAAAACTGAAAAATTTATGATATGTTCATGGGGGAGTATAACCGAGAGCGTATCCAATTCTATTGAAGGATTATAAGGATTGCTTGGCGGAAGGGAATCTGCGGGCTAAAGTCAAGGAGGAAAAATTATGGTAGTACAACACAATCTTCAAGCAATGAATGCAAACAGAATGCTGGGTATCACATCAAGCGGAACTTCAAAGTCCACAGAAAAATTATCAAGCGGTTATCGGATTAACCGTGCAGCAGACGATGCAGCAGGTCTTGCAATTTCTGAAAAAATGAGAAAGCAAATCCGTGGTCTTGACCAAGCGTCAGAGAATGCGGAAGATGGTATTTCCTGCGTACAGACAGCAGAGGGCGCGCTCGCGGAAGTACAAGATATGTTACAGAGAATGAATGAGCTTACGGTGCAGGCAGCAAATGGAACCAATTCGATTACTGACCGTCAGTATATTCAGGATGAAATTGATCAGCTTGTAACAGAGATTGACCGTGTGGCTGAAACAACCAAGTTTAATGAGCTTTATCTTTTGAAGGGAGATAAAGAGAACGGTACACACAAAGTTTATAATACAAATTATACAGTTTCCTATGCAAAGAATACGAGTGGTATACCAGGTACACCAAGTATGAAGACAAATTATGTGGGTACACGTAATATCTATATGGTATCTGCAAGCATTAAAACTTCAAAGGCAGGTAATCCACAGTCTGCAACAACAGTTGCTACAGGGGATGATATTACACAATATTTGAATGAGGATGCTTCAGATATTCGAACAGCCAGCTATACAGCATTTACAAATATTTCGATTAATACGGAGATTGGCGGCGGCGATTTACAGAAAAATACAGTATCGGAAGTTGTTGAGGCAGCGAGAGAATTATATATTTATAATACAGAATCAAAGCAGGTGGTTCATCTAAAACAAGGCGATGCAATGACAGAATACTTGGATGATAATAATAATGTGAAATCGGAATACCGCCTTGTTGAAGAAGTTCCTTCTACATTCTGGGCACCAACAACACCACCAGCTGTTTTGGAAAAAGCAGAAGCACCATATGAGTTATATGATGCGAATGGAGATGTTGTATCTGGTATGGCACTTGATAAATACTTTGATGATAAGGGTAATTACAAGGGCGGATTGTTTAATACCAGCCAAGCAAGAAAGGCAGATGAAGTATTTTCTAACAATACGGCAACCATTCCAGAAAAGAGCATTGGTACCTATATTAAGCAATATACAGCAGACGTTTCAAATGACCTTGCATTTAACCTTCATGTAGGTGCAGATTCTGACCGCTCTAATAAGATTTATGCAAATATTATGAGTTTGTCAGCAGCAGGGCTTAACATCGAGAAACTGCATAGTTCTAAGATTGGTATTGTAGACAAGACAGGTGATAACGCTACGGATGCAATTGATGTAATTGGTGCAGCATTGCAGAAAGTATCAACACAGAGATCTTTACTCGGTGCTGTACAGAACCGCTTAGAGCATACAATTAACAACTTGGATAACGTTGTGGAGAATACACAGGCGGCAGAGTCTTCTATCCGTGATACGGATATGGCAGATCAGATGGTAACATACTCAAATAATAATATTTTGTTACAAGCTGGTCAGTCAATGCTGTCACAGGCTAATCAGGCAAATCAAGGTGTATTATCTTTGCTGGGTTAATCTATAGGATTGCATAAAAAAATTACATAAAGTAGTAAAGGGGCTGTCGGATAATGCAGTTTACCCACAATATATTGTCGCTTATATAAATAAGCTATGCAATAGATTGGGTGTATCGCATTATTTCCCGACAGCCCCTTTTTGCTATTTTATTAGAATTTTATTCAATTCCATAAACAATTCTGTAAATAGTTTTCTTTGACATAAATAATTAACAAAAAATCTGAAAATAACTAAAGTTGTTTGAAAACATTCCGATATAACTATTAAGAGCATAAATAATTTATTTAATCTAAAAGTGTGTAGTTTGTTTGTGCCGCTATAAGCGGTAAGTTTGGATGAGAGCATAAATAAAGTATAAGGCGTGAAAGGAGGAAGCACCGGGAGAGGAGCTCGGTGTGGAGAGAATATGGTAGTACAACATAATATGAAAGCAATGAACGCCAACAGAATGTTGGGAATTACAACAAAAGGTTCTTCAGGCTCTACAGAAAAGTTATCGAGTGGTTATCGTATTAACCGTGCAGCAGATGATGCAGCAGGTCTTGCGATTTCAGAGAAAATGAGAAAGCAGATGAGAGGTTTGACACAGGCATCTGAAAATGCAGAGGATGGAATTTCTTGTGTACAGACTGCTGAGGGAGCGCTGGCTGAAGTGCAGGATATGCTTCAGAGAATGAATGAACTTTGTGTGCAGGCTGCTAATGGTACGAACTCTATCTCAGACCGTCAGTATATTCAAGATGAAATTGATCAAATGGTAACGGAGATTGACCGTATATCAGAAACTACGAAGTTTAATGAACTTTATCTTTTGAAGGGAGATAAAGACAACGGTACAACGAATATGTATGTTGAGGACTATCGGATGCTGGATAAGAAGAATGATGAAGTCAGCATTGCAAATGGAGGCCCATCATACAAGTGGAATTATGTAGGTACACAGAATTTATATGTTGTCAGTGACAGTGTGACATCTGCAAAGGTGAATGCACCTGTTTCCGCAAATGTGATTCGGCAGAATGATGATATCACACCTTATTTGAATGATGTTCCTGATAATCTTAAGACAGGAAATAAGGTTATGATTAATAAAACGTTAGATTCCGATGCGGATACCCCCGGTCAGCATTTACAACGAAATGGCAGTACCGATGTGGTGGAAGCAAGCAAAGATTTATATTTTTATGATACAGAAACCAATACAATTATTCATGCAGCAAAAGGGGATGCTGTTACAGAATTTATAGATGATCAAAACAGAGTGAAAGATAGATATCGTTTTGTTGAAGAATATACAGACTTTAGTACTAATTTTGAAAAGGAAAATCAAATTGCTTCCGCAAAAGGGGAACTTTATGATTCGGACGGTAATCCTGTATCTGGTATGGCATTGTATAAATATTTTGATGAACATGGTAATTATGCAGGCGGCTTATTTAAAACGGCGCAGGCTAGAGTAGCAGATAAAATATATGCTTCAAAAGATGAGGCGACGAAAGCCGGAGTAACACCAGTAGAGGATTATGTATATGATACATATATTAAGACAACTTTTACTGCTGTATCCAATGCATTGGAATTTGACCTTCATGTAGGTTCAGACAGTGATAGAAGTAATAAAATTACGACAGAAATTGATAGCATCTCTGCTGCAAGCGTTGGAATTGATAGGCTGCACAGTAATAGTATAGGGATTGTTGATAAGAGCGGCGCCAATGCTACCGATGCGGTTGATATTGTAGGTGATGCGCTTATCCGTGTATCTACACAGCGTTCCGTTCTCGGTGCTGTACAAAACCGTTTAGAGCATACTATCAATAATCTGGATAACGTTGTTGAAAATACGACAGATGCAGAAAGTTCAATTCGTGATACGGATATGGCAGATGAGATGGTTCAATATTCAAATAATAATATTTTGCTGCAGGCAGGACAGTCTATGTTGGCACAGGCAAATCAGTCAAATCAAGGTGTTCTTACCTTGTTACAAGGTTAAAATTTAACAAATTGCGTTTTGCTTTATGAAAATAAAATCTAAGGCAGTAAATCGAAGAATTTCGGTTATAATACTGCCTTAGATTTATGTTTAATTAGGAAAGGAGTATTGTAACAATATGTCAAAAGTACCAATTTCAGTATGTATTATTGCAAAAAATGAGGAAAAGCATATAGAAGAATGTCTGAGAAGGTTATTGCCATATGGATTTGAGATTATTGTGACCGATACAGGGTCTACAGATCGCACCAAAGAAATTGCCCAAAAATATGCAACGAAGGTGCTTGATTTTGAGTGGATAGATGATTTTGCAGCGGCGCGCAATTTCTGTGCGGAAAATGCTTCTAATAACTGGATCTTGGCATTAGATTGTGATGAATATGTAAATAGCTTTGATTTAAAACTTACGCGTATTTTAATGCAGAAATTCGCACGATACACTGGCGTAATACGAATGAAAAGTTTGGTTATTAAGGATAGCGGAGAAGACAGCTTCAGCGTAGATGATGTAACGAGATTTTACAATAAGAACTTTTACGCATATTTTTATCCAATTCATGAACAGATATGTGCATTGAATATGTCGCAGCGTGAGGAAATGTTAAGCTGCTTTTTAATGCCAATGGAAGTAATTCATCATGGGTATGCATTAAGCAAAGAGGATATGGATAAAAAGCAGGGGCGTAATCTTGATTTGCTCTATAAAAATCTTGAGAAGAACCCAGATGATGTTTATACCTTATTTCAAATAGGACAGTCTTTGTTTATTATTGGAAATTATGAGGAGTCGGTAGAATATTACGAGAAGGCGATTGAACAGGAGCCCTCACCAGAATATCTATATGTGCAGATGTTAATTATTGCTTTGGCAAAGGCCTATGTGCGTGTTGGCAGGGCGCCAGATGCACTTACTTTAATGAATCGATATGCGCCGAAATGTAAAACAGCAAAGTTTGTGTTTACACATGCAGCAGTATATATGGATAATAATCAGCCATTGAAAGCATGCCTTCTTTATATCAAGGCAACAACACTTCCAGATGTGAATACATTAGGAGAAAATTTGGGTGATTGCTATGAAAGCATTATTGCAATATATAAGGATATGGGTAATGATGAAATGGCAAATTTATTTATTGACAAATATAATGCCTGCAAAGCAGAGAAAGAGCGGGTTTTAAATAGTTAGAAGGGGTTGCATATATGGCAAAATTACCGATTAGTGTATGTATTATTGCAAAAAATGAGGAAAAATATATTGAAACTTGCCTAAAGCATTTAGGGAAATATAATTGGGAGATCGTTGTAGTAGATACTGGATCAACCGATCGAACAAAAGAGATTGCAATGCGTTATACTGGTAAAGTATATGATTTTGCATGGGTTAATGATTTTAGTGCAGCACGGAATTTTGCCGTAAGCAAAGCTTCCAATAATTGGATATTGGTACTCGATTGTGATGAATATCTTCAAAAGTTAAATGTAAATGAGATACGAAAATGTATGCAACAAAATAACAATTGTGTAGGGATAATTCGTTTGCGCAATGTGTATACATTATCAGATGGTTCACATCAGTACCAATATGATACGGTTCCGCGTTTTTATAATAAGAATTTTTTTGAATACAAATTTCGTATTCATGAACAGATTACTCCCAAAAATGCAACCAATTTAGAAGAGGTGGTTTTATATACTTTTGAAGTTCCAGCAGAAGTGGATCACTATGGCTATGATATTCCCAAAGAAGAAATGTTAAAAAAGCAAGAACGCAATCTTGCATTGTTAGAGGAATCTATTGGGGATGGGCATATGGATGATTATTTGTTGTTTCAAATTGGGCAGTCCAATTTTGTTCTTGAACGTTATGCGCAGGCAGCAGAGGCATACGATAAATGTTTTGCGCTAAATACGAATATGGAGAAGAATTTTATGCCAGTTGCGCTGAATTCCTATGCAGAAACACTATTAAGACTAGGAATGGACGCACAGGCGTGTGCATTGCTTACAGCACATGAAGCATACCTTACAACAGCAAATCATCAATATTTATATGGCAAGGCTGTACAGGGCAGTGGTGATGAATTAAGGGCACTTTTAATTTTTATCAAACTGACACGTATGTCAGATTTTGAGTCGCTTGGGGAAGATGTTTTCGATGTGTATGGAAGGCTTTTATACTTATGCGAAACAACAGGAAATCAAAATAAGAAAGATTACTTTCGACAAGAACTGCTTAAGTATGCAGAAGCACATGGAAGGACGATTGTGTTTCAATAGAAGGGGAGAATGTACTTTTTCATTATAAAAAGGGGTTGTCGGGAAAATATTTTCTCCGATAGCCCCTTTTTATGCGTAGACTTGTTTAGATAAAATAAGCTGTGAAAGCACTGCGCGATTTATATTCATAGGAAAATTAATTTTTCCTATCTGGTACAAACATAAATACTTGGCGTTCTGACATTGGTACTTCTTCTATCTGTGCATCAAGTTCCAGAGATTCTCTGTAATTGCTTAGTCGCGCTATAATATCAGGGTTATTGATATCTTCCTTATTAATAACGGTTCGAATACGATAATAGCTTAGCAATTGTAAATCTTCCATATGCTGATACATGGGATGAACAAGCACTTCGTGACATAATTCGGACATTGGATCAAGCCGTTCATGAAGCTGCTCAATTAGGATGGAAAGCTGATCAAGGTTTTGTATCAGTCGCTCCTGCTGCGTGGTGATAGCACATAATTTTCGCGTATCTGGTCTGTGTTTACTGGAAATTTCAGCGAGCAGTTCATCAAAGCATTCCAATTGGTCTAAAAGTTTCAGCATTTTTCGATAGGATTCACATAATGTTTGTAATAGAAGTTCATAGGTTTCTTTATAATTCATTTCAACCCGCCTTTCAATATCAATTAAAGCTGCGCACCAGAGCATATATGACGACGCGCCAGCGAACAGATTCCTTATAGTTACATAAAAACTGTTACATAATGTATATCGTCAAAATTGTTCGGAATATTAATACAATTTATGTAAATTATCAGAAATTAAAAATATTAATTTCCTCAGTTGATTATACTCACGAGTGGTTAAATTTCCCATATATTCACGATGTTTCCCGCTCGTGAGTCGGGTGATTTGGCAAATTTTAGTGACGATAAGTATAATTTGTTGAAATTAGTTGAGAAACAGAAGAAATTCCGCTATACTGTGGTTAATCAGACCAAACGATTCATGCGCACGAGCAATTAGATTCTCCTTTTGTTTGCAAATAAAAGCGTTATCGTTTGGTATGGAGTATTCCGAAAGAAAATTAGAAAAAAGAATGGAGAAATAAACGATGAAATTTACAACTTGTATGATTGTAAAGAATGAGGAAGCAGTGTTGGATAAATGCCTTGCTTCACTTGCGGATATTATGGACGAAATAATTATTGTCGATACAGGGTCGACGGATAGGACAAAAGAGATTGCGGCATCGTATACGCCGTATATTTATGATTATGTATGGCAGGAGGATTTTGCGGCGGCGCGCAATTTTGCCTTTTCTAAGGCAACGGGGGATTATATATATTCTGCTGATGCGGATGAAGTGATCGATGCGGAAAATCGTTTAAAATTTCAAGCATTAAAGCGGGTTTTGCTGCCGGAGGTAGAAATTGTACAGATGATTTATATTACGGAGCAGGCTGATCATCCGACGGAAAACTTTGCAAGGGACAGACGCCCAAAACTTTTTAAACGCCTGCGGGAATTTACATGGGTGGAGCCAGTACATGAAACGGTAAATTTAAGTCCGATCGTGTTTGATAGTGATATTGAGGTGCGGCACTATCCACAGGGTGATCACAGTGGGCGCGATTTTGGAGTATTTGAAAAAATTATTGCAGAAAAAGGAGTTCTTTCCGACCGACTAATTGGAATGTATGTTCGAGAATTGTATAAGGCAGGTACACCGCAGGCTTTAGGTCGGGCAAAGGGATTTTTGGAATGGTCGCTTGCGGCGGCGAAGCAGAATGGAAAAGAATTGCAGTGCCGCCAGATTATAGCAGTTCTTTTGAAAATCTATAGACTGGAGGAGGATGCGGTTTCGATATTAAAGACGTGCCTGCGCGAGGAGGTGACGATTCCATCAGCCGAAGTCTGTCTGGAACTGGGAAACTTTTTTATGATGAAAGAGGAGTATGCAGAAGCGTCTGAATGGTTCCGGCGTGCGGCGTTTGACTGTGAGAGTGAGATTGATATTGCCAGCAGCGGAAAAAACGCTCTTATGGCGCTTGCGGGCAGTCTGCGGCAACTTGCAGCGGCTGTTGGAGGTGCGGTACAAGGAAGTTTGATGCAAGAAACTTTGATACAAGAAACGGCAGCAGAAAATATAGTGGAAGGAATCTCTGACAGGGGAGGTTCTTATGACGATAAGGATAGTCGATGGATAGCGGGGAAACACAAAAGCGTCGTCGAATGGGATGTCGAACATTGTTCTTATAACGATGATTATAGTCGATTCATAGAGCAGGCACAACAATACGAACAAATGGCGAGAGAGTGGAAACCGCAGGAATCGGGTGTGTAGAAAATGGAATTGTTTATGCGTATATATACATAACACCAGAATTTATCATACAACACTGGTTAAACGTATATGTCTGGCGCAGCTAAACGGCAAATCTTTTTGCCGTTCAGTATAACTGTTAAGCAGTATAAAATAATAGGAATACAGCTTAGTATTTTGGGGTTTCTAAGCTGTATTCCTTTATTTGTCTGATTTATGTCCAGACGTTATACAAAAGCCCTGTATAAATACTGGTTATATAAGGGTTAATATAGTTTGTAAATGGATTAGGGTATGCGCAAATACGTCGATCTACATACTCCATAGGATCTAGTGAAATTGCATTCAGCTTCCGCAGCACGTGATTTCCAAAACTTCTTAAAGCATCAGGGTCTGTCATTGTGCCTTCCGCAGTTTTTTCATATTCTAGTGTCGCGTCGTCGTTTACCGAAATTCCATAGCCTTCAAGGCTTTTTTTATGCAGTTTTAAAAATTTAGTTAAATCTTTTGAAAGCAGTTTCGTCAGAGAACTTTGCTGACTGGCATCTAAGCTGTTTTGCTGCGCTTCCTTTACTGTGCCATCAGTGGCTGCCGCTGTGTTTTCTCCCTCGGATTCGGAGATATCTGCCATAACACCTTTTAAGAAATGATTATAGCCGTCAACAAATGTTTCTATATTATAAGAAAGCGATTCGGAATCAGGATAAAGCCCAATTTTGGCACTGCGATTTCCTTTATTGTATGCGCTGTCGCTTTTTTTTGTATTTTCCGGATGCAGCGTAATATGGAATGCTCCATAGGCGTTGATTACGTTGGAATAGGAAGTTTGTTCATTTCCGTTAATGGTATAGACAGCGTTTGAAGCATCCTTAATAATACGGTTTAATCCCAGATATTTTACAATCCCTTTGTTGTAGCTGGTATTTTCATCGGTAATGGTAAAATGGCGTTGTCCTTGAAAGGGTTTTCCATAAGCATTTGATGTAATTTCCAGCGCGCTGAGTGTTTGGGCGTTTTTAATATTTTTTTTGCCTTTGCGATGTTTGACAACTTTTGCACTGACACCAATGTCAGAATTATTAATAAGTCGTGCAAGCTTATTTTGGAGTGAACTGTTTGTTTCGTTAGGATTAACTGTAAACTGCAGTTCGTAGTGAATAGTATTTGTTAAAAGGTCAAAGGAGTAGTTTCCAGGCTCTAAGCTGACTGGCTGATCGGATTGCAGGAAACTGCCCGTGTTAATCTGCGGCGTGGCAAAATTCTGAATTTCAAGCGTAAAATCATTTGGTGTATTTGCCTTGGAGTCCTCAGGCACATAATCTACACTAGCAAGGGATTCATTGTCACTGTAAGCTGTTTTCATAGAAAAAAGCTCACCGGTTCCGTCACCGCTCAGCGAATCAATTGTTTGCTTTAAATTCTGTGCGCTTTCCTTTAAATGGACGGCATAAGCTATGGACTGTGGTGTAGGGTCGTTCATATAAAGGGGGGCAAAACGGTTTTTCCATTGGATGGTGTTGTATACATCCTTGAGTTCTGTCTGATCATGGGTGGCATAACGCGTGTTGCGTTTGCTTGATTTGTCAGAACCATCACGGTTTCGATATGTAGTTAAATATTGATCAAAAATTTGTAATGTAGCAAATGAAACTGGCATGTGCGCCCCTCCCCTCTGAATTATTTTTTCCGCATGCAAAATATAGGCATAAAATGCCCTATAGGAACAAATTCCTTAGTGGCTTGCCGTAAAATAGGCGACAAAAAACGCAGAATTTGCACTTACAGAGTTTGCATTTGCAGAGTTTGCGTTTTGTCTATGCGGAAAATTATGGGCTATTACTTATGTAATCAAAAAAAGACAATAAATTTGGATAATTCGTCGAAAAATCAGTCTTTTTCTGAAAACAAGCCATGATATCTGCAACTTTTTATGTTAATTACAAGGTAACATGAAAATTGTCAAAAATCAAGCCTTTTTTGGAAAAAAATTCTGAAAATTCTTTTTGCGATTTCCCTTCAAAAATTTTTTCTCAAAATATCATGAAATGTTTTTAGCTTTAATTATTGAAAATTGCAAAAATTCAGTTGACGATCGTGGCTTGGTGTGATATATTTGAAAAGCAAGATGCGAAAAAGGTCTTTTTTTTATGCTTATTTTTAAGTATGCTTATTTTTATAAGTCCATATTAAAGTATGCGGGGACAAGGCTTGAGGTGCATTTTTATGTAGTATGGATATTTATTATTTTAAACACTGGCGGAGGTGGTATTATGCGTACAAAGATTACATTAGCTTGTACAGAGTGCAAACAGCGTAACTACAATACAACAAAGGAGAAGAAGACACATCCTGACAGAATGGAAATCAGGAAATATTGCAGATTTTGTAGAACACATACATTGCATAAGGAAACAAAATAAGCAATCGGAAGCAGCGGTACACGATAATTTAGGAGGCATTCGATGGGAGATTCATCAAAAGCAAATGTGCAGAAGACCAGTTTCTGGAAGTCTGTAAAAACAGAATTTAGTAAGATTGCATGGCCTGACAAAAAGGAAACCTTTCGGGAGTCCGTAGCGGTACTTTGTATTTCGATTGTAGTCGGACTTCTGATTACTTTCTTTGATACTGTAATTCAATTTGGCATTAATTTCTTAGCCGGCATTTAAACGCGTGAGGTAATGGTATGGAAGAAAAGAAGGAAGATAAGACTTTAACCAGTGCGAAACCCCGTGCGGTAGCCAAGAAGCTTTTCACACCGATGATGAAAGAGTGGCAGCCGGTATCGCCCAAAATGCCTGCACGTCCGGTAGCAGAGGAAAATCCTTTGGAGCAATCGGAATCAGATAATAAGCAGGAATCAGGGGTTGAATTAGAGGAAGTTGTAACGAAAAACGCAGAGAAAACTGGCAGCGCAGAGGAAGGGTTCTCGGAGAATGCAGGAAGAATCGGCGATTTTTCGGGGGAAGATGAATTGTCAAAAAACAGCAGTGTGCTGGAAGATGATTTAGATTCTAATTTTATAACGAGTCATTCTGATAATACAGAATCTAAAGAAGTTGAATCGGAAGAGAAGGTTTCTATTAATTTAGAATCCGAAGCATCTGGATTAGAGGCAGACGAATATATCGCGGCTGAATCTAAAGCATCGCAGTTAAAGGAAGGTGAATATATAAATTCAGAATCGGAAGCATCTGAATTGGAGGAGAGTGAGTATTCAAATTTTGAATCCAAAGCATCCGAGCCAGAGGAAGATGAATATACAAATTCAGAATCTGGAGCATCTGAATTGGAGGAGAATGAATATTCAAATTTTGAATCCAAAGCATCCGAGCCAGAGGAAGATGAATATACAAATTCAGAATCTGGAGCATCTGAATTAGAGGAAGATGAAAATATAAATTCAGAATCGGAAGTATCTGGGTTCGAGGAAGATGAATATAGAAATTCAGAATCGGAAGTATCTGGGTTCGAGGAGGATGAATATACAAATTCAGAATCTGAAGCATCCGAATTCGAGGAGGATGATTATAGAAATTCAGAATCGGAAGTATCCGAGTTCGAGGAGGATGAATATACAAATTCAGAATCTAAAGCATCTGAGTTCGAGGAGGATGAATATACAAATTCAGAATCTAAAGCATCTGAATTCGAGGAGGATGAATATACAAATTCTGAATCGGAAACATTTGAATCAGAGGAGGATGCGTATATAAACTCTGAATTAGAGGAATCTGAAGGAGCTTTATATCAAGAAGATAGGGAAACGGAGGACGTATTTTCAGAGGAAACTGAAGAAGATGCTATGCCGGAGGCACCAGAACCGATTGACGAGGAGCCGCACAGCAGAGTCGCGTTAAGCGACAATAAGAGTGGTATGGGTATGGGCTGGTATGTTGTCCATACGTATTCCGGTTACGAGAACAAGGTAAAGGCTAATATTGAGAAAGCGATTGAAAACAGGCATTTGGAGAATGAAATTCTTGAAGTAAGAGTTCCTTTGCAGGAAGTAATGGAAGTAAAGAATGGCGTAGAAAAAAGTACGCAGAAAAAACTGTTTCCGGGCTATGTGCTGCTGCATATGGATGCAGATAACAATGATGCATGGTATGTTGTCAGGAATACTAGAGGTGTTACAGGATTCGTGGGGCCGGGAAGTAAACCCGTACCATTGACAGATGAGGAACTGCGGGCACTTGATTTTGGCAATGAAGTAGCACTGGAATATGCAGAAGGCGATGTAATTCATGTAGTTGCAGGCGTTTGGAAAGATACTGTAGGTACTATTCAGAAAATTGACGCTGGAAGGCAGACGGTCACAATTAATGTGGAGATGTTTGGACGTGAAACACCAGTTGAAATTCATTTTTCTGATATTAAGAAAATGTGGGATTAATTCGGTGAAGAATTCGAAATAGAATTAAGAACAGTTTATTTTTTATGGTTGACATTTTGAACCATCTGTAATAAAATAGCGAATGGACTTGTATAAAATGGATATGGCTGTTGATATACAGCTTGTCACTGTGGGAGGGGGAATCCACCCTATCTACCACAAAACAGTTGCAGAACTGAGAATAAAATAGGAGGTGCCTTATGGCAAAGAAAGTAGAAGGATATATTAAGTTACAAATCCCTGCCGGAAAAGCAACACCAGCTCCACCAGTTGGACCAGCGCTTGGACAGCACGGGGTAAATATTGTTGAGTTTACCAAACAGTTTAATGCAAAGACCGCAGATCAAGATGGAATGATTATTCCCGTTGTGATTACAGTCTATGCGGATAGAAGCTTTAGCTTTATTACAAAAACTCCGCCTGCAGCAGTATTGCTGAAAAAAGCTTGTAATATTAAGAGCGGATCAGCTGCGCCAAATAAGACAAAAGTTGCTACTATTTCCAAGGCAAAGCTTCAGGAGATAGCAGAGTTAAAGATGCCGGACTTAAATGCGGCAAGTCTTGAGGCGGCTATGAGCATGATCGCGGGTACTGCCAGAAGTATGGGCATCACTGTAGAGAATTAAGCGGAGGTAGAAAAGTATGAAACATGGAAAGAAATATAAGGAAGCCGCGAAGTTAGTTGATCGCACAACCTTTTATGAGATAGAAGATGCAGTTGCGCTTGCAAAAAAGACTGCTTCTGCAAAGTTTGATGAAACCGTAGAAGTACACATTAGAACAGGATGCGATGGACGTCATGCAGAGCAGCAGATCCGTGGCGCAGTCGTGCTTCCGAACGGTACAGGTAAAACCGTGCGTGTATTGGTATTTGCAAAGGGAGATAAAGTTGCAGAGGCAGAGGCTGCTGGAGCAGATTATGTTGGTGGCGACGAACTGATCCCTAAGATCCAGAACGATGGCTGGCTTGATTTTGATGTGGTTGTTGCGACACCAGATATGATGGGTGTTGTAGGTCGTCTTGGTAAGGTACTTGGTCCAAAAGGTTTGATGCCAAACCCGAAGGCTGGTACGGTAACAATGGATGTTACGAAAGCAATCAATGATATTAAAGCTGGTAAGATTGAGTATAGACTTGATAAGACGAATATTATTCACTGTCCTATCGGAAAGGCTTCCTTTACGGAGGAGCAGTTGAAACAGAATCTTGATACATTGCTTGGTGCGATTGTGAAAGCAAGACCCTCAAGTTTAAAGGGGCAGTTCTTAAAGAGCATTACACTTGCATCTACAATGGGCCCAGGCATTAAGATCAATGTTGCAAAGTATTAAGGAAACCGATATTTTGTTGTAAGGAAAGACCTCGTTTTTGGAGAAAAGCGGGGTCTTTTTTGCAATGTGGAGGCTTGATGGTATGGTGAGAAGAAGGAGCAGCAGAAGGCGCAGGGCGAAAAGGCGGGCGCGTATTTTTATGACTACAGTGCTTTTGGTGGTAGTAACAGGGCTGACAGCAATGGTGGCATACAGTTTAATACTGCGAAGAAACAACAGTTCACAACAGGATGATTTTGGGATAATTTCGGGTACGCAGGCGGCACAGCGTCCCCAGAATTCCGTGAATTTTGCAGATTTTGTTGGTGGAGATGTTATAGAAAATGCAGAATCGCCAAGCTCCTTTATTACTGATGCAGATACCTCTGGAGGCGGACAGGATGCTTCTTTCGTAAATGGAGAGGAACAGCGCGTAGAGCAAGATACTCTTTTAGAACTAGAAAACTCTTTGGAAGAAGAAAATGCGGCATTAAATGAAGCACTTTATCAGCAGGCAGCTTTGGATGGGCAAAAAGTGAAATTGGTAGAATGTGCAGAGAGCGACAGAGTGATAATGGCGTTTGCGGGTGACATTCTGCTAGATGACAGTTATGCAATGATGGCGACGTTTAAGAACCGCGGGAGTAGTATTGAAGATACGTTTTCGGCGGAACTGCTGGATAAAATGCGCAGCGCGGATATCTTTATGCTGAATAATGAGTTTACATTTACAAATAGAGGAGAGCCGACGCCAGAGAAAAAATTTACCTTCCGTGCCAAGCCAGAGCATGTTGATTTTCTGCACCAGCTTGGAGTAGATGTGGTGTCGCTTGCCAATAATCATTCCTTTGATTTTGGGGAAATATCGCTGTTGGATACATTGGAAACGCTGAACAATGCGGATATTCCGTATGTTGGTGCAGGGGCAAATCTTGAGGAGGCTATAAAACCAGTTTATTTTGTGGCAAACGGCATGAAAATTGCGATTGTTAGCGCTACGCAGATTGAGCGTACCAGTACGCCGGATACTAAGGAGGCGACACAAAACCGTGCGGGTGTACTGCGCTGTATGGATGCAACAAGGCTGCTTTCTGTTATTGCGGAGGCTAAGGAGAACAGTGATTTTGTGATTTTATATATACATTGGGGTACAGAGAGTCAAGAGGAGATAGATTGGCTGCAAGAAAAACAGGCACCGCTTTATGCAGAGGCAGGGGTGGATTTAATTATGGGTGATCATCCGCATTGTTTGCAGAAGCTGGATAAAGTAGCAGGTGTGCCGGTGGTGTATAGTTTAGGAAATTACTGGTTTAATTCTAGGACACAGGATACCTGCCTTATTGAAATTTCTATTAAGGATAAGGCACTGGAATATCTAAAATTTATCCCCTGCCGCCAGGCGGATTGCAGAACAAAGCATTTGGAGGGAACAGAAAAAGAGGAAGTACTTGCGTATATGCGGCGCATTTCTCCGCATGTCACAATTGACAGTGAGGGATTTGTGGATTTTGGTAGTTAGGTGTAATGTAAGATTGTTGGTGTGGGTGAGAAAAGTTACCCAAAATGTAATAGTTCAGAAGTATCTGAACTGGTACACCAAAATAGTTACAATTCACACTCATGCCAGTTTTTATTAGCTTATAAGTTACTGAGGTGTGAATTATAACAGATTTTGCACACAAAATGCTAAAGTGCAAGCATTTTGGCGCATGATTCCCACTACTTTGGCATGGGTGTGAAAAGTAACCCAAAATAACAAAAGTATGTAAAAAAGGTAAGAAAGGTGTTGACATACCAGAAACTGTATAATATAATATCACAGTGTGGCGACATACGATTAGAAACGTCATAGCCCCGATTTTTGTAAGCGTATGTGCCGATGTATGTATTCTAGGTGACCTATGGATTTATCAAATACGGCCGGACATTCCGTATTGGGAGAATCATATAGGAATATCCATCAAAGGAGAGCCGACAGGCTTAAAATATGGAGGTAACATAATGAACACATTTATGGCGAGTCCAGCTACAATTGATAGAAAATGGTATGTAGTAGACGCAGCAGGCATGACGTTGGGACGCTTGGCATCAGAGGTTGCAAGCATTTTGAGAGGGAAAAACAAGCCAATTTTCACACCGCATATGGATACCGGTGATTATGTAATTGTTATTAATGCAGAGAAGATCGCTGTAACAGGCAGAAAGTTAGATCAGAAAATATATTACCGCCATTCCGATTATGTTGGCGGTATGAAACAGGAAACATTGAAAGAGAAGTTAAAGAAGAAGCCGGAGTCAGTGATTGAGCACGCTGTTAAGGGAATGCTTCCGAAGGGACCTTTAGGACGTCAGATGTATCGGAAACTTTATGTTTACGCAGGGCCTGAGCATAAACATGCAGCTCAGAAACCAGAAGTATTGACATTTTAACCAAGGGTACAAATAAAGGAGGATATTAAAATGGCAAAAGCAGCAAATGCTTCAAGATATTATGGTACAGGCAGAAGAAAGAAATCTATTGCTAGGGTATATGTAATGCCCGGTACAGGTAATATTACGATAAACAAAAGAGGGATTGACGAATATTTTGGATTGGAAACATTGAAAGTAATTGTACGCCAGCCCTTAGCATTGACAGATACTGTTGATAAGTTTGATGTATTGGTAAATGTACGTGGCGGCGGTTATACTGGTCAGGCAGGCGCAATTCGTCATGGTATTTCCAGAGCGCTGCTACAGGCAGATGCGGACTATAGACCGGCACTTAAGAAAGCAGGATTCCTTACGAGAGATCCTCGTATGAAGGAGAGAAAGAAGTATGGCTTAAAGGCTGCTCGTCGTGCACCGCAGTTTAGTAAGCGATAGTATCTACTTGCTATATAAATATTGGAGAAACGAAATAATATGACAGGCAAAACAAAATATATATGGTTTGCCTGTCTTTTTGCGTATTCTAGCACGAAATATAGCAATTTCTATTATATATTTCGTGAAAATTTGACTGTTTTTGTAGATAATGTGAAAAATATGTTATAAAATAAGAAACAAATATAAAAAAACATAAAATATAAGTAACATATTATAAAGTGCTTGGAGGAGGATTCTATGGATTTGGGAATTCTAAAAAACAGCAGTTAAAGGGAAAAAATGATGAGGGTATTATTGCGATAGGCGAATTGTGGAAGAAATTCAGCGAAAATATAGAATCTACAAAAGTGGCATCGGAGGGAGTTACATCGCTTGCACAGAAATCCTCCTCTATCGGTGAAATCATTGAAAGTATTGGGCAGATTGCAAAGCAGACAAACCTTCTTGCATTAAATGCGGCAATTGAGGCGGCACGAGCAGGCGAGGCGGGTAAAGATCAGCTTCTTAGTGCAATGGAACAGGTGGAGAATATTTCTCAGGGCGCTGTACAAAACACTGCTGAAATCAGTGGATTTACTGAAGCGCAGGCAACAGGTGTATCCGAAATACTCCAATCCATGGAGTATGTGAAGAACGGAATGAATCAGCTTGCTAATGTGCTGGAGGTAAAGACCAAAGAATAGAAGCGTAAGGAACTGTCAATAAATAACTCATCATTAGGACTTGTCTAAATGTCCATCTGCAGCATCAGATAATCTTGACGTAGCCCGCTACG
>ERZ778496.294-NODE-294-length-55804-cov-6.734847_pt1 | contig 55804 bp, 55 predicted proteins | sample MGYA00433099_ERZ778496 | MGnify/ENA primary metagenome ERZ778496 (study PRJEB29527, sample SAMN07138962) | mouse gut metagenome | material: feces | host: mouse | place: China:Nanjing | collected 2016-01-25 ...
AATGTTTCTTCTTGAGCAGGAATACCGCAACAACAGCCAAGTAACTATCGATTGGTACAAGTGGCAGCTTGGAGATTTCTTCCGCTGGCTTGGCTCTGATGATCCTTCCGATCTGTCGCTCCTGCATTTCAAGCAGTATGGCGTTTATCTCCGTTCCCTCCGCAAGCATAACGGCGATAAGCTCTCCGGCAACTCCGTAAACGGAGCGCTCCGCGCGGTCAAGGCGTTTTATAATTTCGCGATCGACAGTGATTTTCTCGAGGATTTCTCCCGACATCTTAAGCTGCCGAGAGTTCACAAAAAAGAGCAGCTTATACTTGACGACGACGAGATCAGGCAGCTGCTCGGCTGTTTCACCGACAACCCTACCGATCTCCGAAATAAATGCTTTGTCGTCTTAATGCTCGATTGCGGACTTCGCCGCGGCGAGATTCCGCGCCTTAATTTCGGTGATGTTAATCTCAAGAACAATACCCTTTTGGTTCGAGGCAAAGGCTCAAAGCAGCGTATAGTGCCTATTGGTGACAGCTGCTCGGATATCCTAACGTCATATATTTCCGATGGACTTCATCACAATTCCGCGGAACCGTTTTTTGTAGACTATCGCAGCTTGTCACGCTGCACTGATAATCTGATGAAACAGGTATTCCAAGACTTGAAAGTCCGTTCAGGAATAGAACGGCTTCACCCACATTTATTACGTCACACATTCGCGACACATTACCTCGCAGACGGCGGCGATCTGGAGACGCTTCGGCTTATCCTCGGACACAGCAATATCCAAACTACCCAAATGTATTTACATCTTGCTTTCAATCTCAAGTTGTCGCGTTCTCATTTTCATTCACATTTGGACTTGCTGAACCATGACACCTTTTTGTAAAGTTCCCAAATACGGCGAAAGCGCATTGCAAGCGATAAAACGCTTTACAATACGCTTTCAAGTATTTGGCGGAAAGAGAGGGATTCGAACCCTCGAACGGGTATTAACCGTTACACGATTTCCAATCGTGCGCCTTAGACCAGCTCAGCCATCTTTCCACATTTATTTGACTATAATATTATATCATATCTCCCGAAATTTGTCAAGTACTTTTTTAAAAAAATATGTAAAGCCGGGTTGCCCCGGCTCATATCAGCGCTTGTTCTGGTTAGACTGGTTGGACTGGTTCTGCTGATTCTGGTTAGACTGATTCTGCTGATTCTGCTGGTTCTGATTATTCTGATTAGACATAATTAGTTCCTCCTGTGAACGATATCACATTATTTATTGCGGTTTTATCTGCCGCAGTCATATTTTGTGCGGAAATTTGTCCAATATTCAAGAATGTAAAAATTATTTTTTTGTACGTTCATGCAGCTCCAACGTGATACCTTCGACACGCGCATCACGGTATAACTGCTCGAGACGGCAAAGCACAGCGTTCTCCTCGTAAATTAGCGCATCAATCGATGCAGCATCAGTCACGTTGTCGAAATTTGCGCGGATATCGGCTAAGCGCTCTGTCAACTCGCCGCATTCACGCGCAAACGTTTTCTTGCGAATATCCTCACTTGTTTCTTCATTTTTTGACAGTAAATCCGTAATTTTCATATTAACCTCCCGAATATTTACAATCGTTCTGCTTGTACATTATATTCGGGAGCAAAGCATTTAATTACCGAAAAAGACAAAAACAGTAAAACCGCAAACTATCCATGCTGTCAGATCGGCAGTCAGCGCTGCGGGAACGGCATAGCGTGTTTTTTTCACCTTTACCGCCGAGAAGTAGACTGCAACAGTATAGAACGTTGTCTCTGACGAACCTATCAGTACTGCCGCGACACGTTCCGCAAATGTGTCCGAACCGACTGTCGCGGCGATCTCATTATACACCGCCATAGCTCCGCTGCCCGAAAAAGGACGCAAGATCACCAGCGGCACGACCTCAGACGGAAACCCTATCGCACTGCAAAGCGGCTTCAGCAGCGTAGTCAATGCCTCGACCGCTCCACTTGCTCTGAACATTCCGATACACACGAGCAACAACACCAACGCAGGCAGGATATCTATACAGGTTTTCATGCCGTCCGCGGCACCCTCACAGAATGCTTCGAACACATCCACGCGTTTAATCGCAGCGTAAACAAACACCGCCACGGCTATCGACGGGATTATCCAGTCAGTAAAATCTCTCAATGCTCTCCCCTCTTTCGGGATATCCTGCCCATGATCTTCGCCGCGATCACAGCAACTATCGCCGCATACACAGACACTATCCACACACACGGCAGGATATCGAACGGATTTTCCGCGCCGTTTGCGGTGCGGAGAGCCGCCGCTGTGGCGGGAATTATCTGCAAACTCGCGGTGTTGAGGACTGCAAGAAGTATCATATTATCGGTAGCATGCTCTTGGGCGTGCTCAATTTCGGATAGCTCACGCATCGCGGCTATACCGAGGGGTGTGGTCGCATTACCCAAACCAAGAATATTCGCAGCAAGGTTCATCGTTATCAATCCAACCGCCTTGCTCCCCTTAGGCACTCCGCGGAACAATGCGCAAACCACAGGCGACAGCAGCCGCGCAAGCTTCTCGGTCAGTCCCGCACGCTCGGCAACCCTCATCAGTCCACACCAGAAGCACATGATACCGCACAGCGAAATCACTAATTCCACTGCCTCACCAGACTTGGAAATTATGCTAGAGGAAAGCTCTGACATTTTCCCGTTGACCGCAGCGAAAATCAACGATATTATGGGAATAACCACCAAAATTACTTTCATTTACCAATATTTCCCCTTTATTACCTTGTAAATATGCACCATTTCTGACAAAAAATTACAATTTTTGCTGGATAAATCCCACAAATTTAAAAAGATGTGTACTAAAAAATTTGACAAAATTGTCGTTATATGGTATAATTAAAGGTGAAGACGAGAGCATCGGATTTTTGGCAAGGGAGGAAACGAAATGGTTAAATCTACCGGTATAGTGCGCAAAGTTGACGAGCTTGGCAGAATTGTTATTCCGATTGAGCTGCGAAGAAATTTGGACATTGACGAGAAAGATAGTCTTGAAATTTACGTCGAGGACGATCATATTATTTTGAAAAAATATTCGCCCGCATGTGCATTTTGTTCCAACGCAAGTGGCATAACGGTTTTCAAGGGTCGCAACATTTGCCGTGACTGCTTGGCAGAGCTGAGCGAAATGCAGAAAATCGCCCAGTAACTCAAAACCGCCGTACCTTGCGGCGGTTTTGCCTTATAAAGTATATGCCGTGTGGTCAAAGAAAATGACTGCACGGCATTTATCATTGTTAAATAAAAAATGTGGTGTCAAGCACATTCGCTCGACACCACAATGTTTTTAAATTGTACGCTCTTCAGCGTAAAATCGCTTATCCGAAAGTGAAATTACTTCCTCTTCTTGGATACGATCATAGCACCTGCCGCAACAGCAGTAACACCAAGAACAACAGCTACACTGCCAACACCTGTATTAACGTTAGGCTCATTTGTGTTGCCGGGATTGTTCGTACCGGGATCGGTCGTGCCGGGCTGATCCGCAACAGGCTCGCCGTTTGCATTGAGCTTCTGGCTTGTAATTACATACTTACTAAAGCTCTTTGCGCTGAATACTACCATACCGTTCTCAACCTTGCAGCTGATCTCAGTGTAGGTACCATTTTCCTCAACATGGTATACGTATACGGTCTTACCAGTCAGTGCTGCGGGAACAGGTAGCTTAACGGTTACAGCGGACTTAGGCTGAACCTTATTGCCGTCTTTATCAGTGAAGGAGAGGTCGAATGTAAAGATCTCATCCTTGGTCTCCTCAGCAACGGAAGCTGCGTTGAATGTAATATCATCAGGTTTCTCAAAAGCGTCCTTGGGAGCTTCAACAACTGCACCTGTTTCATTCTTGCCGTCCTCAAACTTCACGGTCTCCTCGGGCTCGCTGGGAGTAGTGGGTCTGGAAGGAATGCTAGGAGTTCCGGGGGTATTACCGCCGGGATTATCGCCACCGGGATTATCGCCACCGGGAGTATCGCCGCCGGAAATACCGGTAGCCACAAAGTCAGTATACTTGATAGTAACAGTAATGGTATCGCCAAGAGTCATATCATTTATACCGCCGACAGTACCATTGACATTTATCTGATAGCCAAACTCCTTAAGTACATCGGAATCGGCTACGCCTGTTATATCTGACATATTCCAACCATCCGCTGCGCCGGAAGTCCATGTCCAATTGTCGCCCCACTGAGCATACAACGAAAAAGTAATATTCTCACTATCAGTGAGATCAACACCCGGAATAGAAATATTTGTTATTTCCGCGCCGTTTAACTTAACAGTCGCATTTTTTACATCGCCGTATTTTGTTGCTCCAACAGTAAAGCCTGTGGGAGTCATACTGGTGTTCTTCTGAGCTGCCTTTTGTACATCGGGCTTGCCCCAACCGGAAGCGTCAATAACCGTCAAGGTCAAAGTCTTTGTTGTTTCTTCCTGTCCGGGCTCGTCATCCGGAATTTCGGGAGGAGTATCGCCTGCCGCTACGGCAATTTTGATCTTATCTGTTGCAGCAAATACCATATTACCGCCACATGCTTCAGTAGCATACTGCTTTAAATTTGTTTCGGGGGTGCCGTCATTATCAACGGTTGTTGTTGTACCGCTGTCCTTTGCCTTTTGCGTTCCGTCAGCCGCCTCAATAATTACAGTATAAGAAACCTCTGCACCTACTGTACCGTTCCAAACCTGTGCAATAAAACCGCCGAAATCAGCAATATCTGTGATATTATTTGCATTCATAATATCCTGAATTGTGCAGACAAAGTTAAGTGTTCCGGCATCTGCACTACATCCTGACCAACCGTTCCAATCTTTGGTAAAGCCGTTTGCTGCGGGTTTCCATGTACTTGTGTCAACCTCGTCACCGCCGGGCTCTTCCTCGCCCGATTTCAATGTCAGCTTAAAGGTGCCCTCAACTTCCATATCATTAATGCCGCCCTTGTCGCCATTAATAGTCATTTGGTAACCAATCTTTTGAAGAATTGCATCATCAGGAACATTTTCTATACCGGACAGATCCCATGTGGTTTCATTATTAGACGTTGTCCAATGCTCCCAATTCTCACCATACTGTGCAAACAATGTAACAGAAACATCTGCCGAAGTAATGCCCTCAGGGAAAGTGAACCCGCTGTAATCAACATCGGTCAACTTAACGGTCTTGGTTTTAAGATCACCGAATGTAGTTGTTCCGGTGGTAACGCCATCAATAGTAGGAAGAACCTCTGCCTGTGCTGCCTTTGTGAAATCAGGGTTACCCCAACCGGAAGCGTCTACAACATTAAATGTGATATCCTTTGATTTGTCAAAAACAATCTCAATAGTATCATTTTCAGGATCAACAGGAGACCCCGCAGTAAATTCTACAATTTCAAGAGACTTCAGTGTAAAAGATGAAAAATGACCGTTCTGCAGATTACCGCCTATCTGATCATACTCATCCAAGGTGAAATCAGAGATCGGCACGTAAGATACGATCTCGCCTTCGGAAACGAACGGAAGAAAGTTAACCTCAAATTCACCATTCTTACCACTGACGTTGTTCTCTTCCGCATCGGTTGAGTCACTGTAATTATTGTACCATTTAACGCCAGTTAACCAACCGCTTACATCCCAGCCCAGCACTTCCGTCGCCGGTGTTGTCGAACCATCTTCATTTGTGTAATCACCAAAACTATCAACAACAAGCTTAGCATAAACATTATCTTTTGACAAAATTGAAGTATCAGTTATTGTCACACTAACGTTGCCCGATTCTGCCCAGCTCCCGTCAGCAGTAGTTTTACCAGTTAAATCAACAGTATACAAAACCGTCTCTGTACCACTAGGAACAGTAGTAACCGCGGCAGCACTAGCCGACAATGAAAGCGAGCTCAATGCCACAGTTCCTGCGAGGACTGCGGCAAAGATTTTTTTAAATTTCATTGTAAAATCCTCCATATAAAAATTTGTAAAAACGCAGGGCATAGTTGCCCACATTTAATACTAATTAAATTATACAGTATTTGGACTTTTGTTTCAATTATACAATTTACTAAACATTTTTTTTTTTTTTGTATATTTTGCACAATTTTTCAACGAAAAACCGCGATATCAAAAAGATACCGCGGTTAAAACAGTAATTTAAGTTAATTACTTTCTCTTCTTAGCTACGATCATAGCGCCTGCAGCAACAGCAGCAACGCCAATAACAGCAGCTACACCCTCAACGCCTGTGTCAACGTTGGGCTTGTTGGTGTCCTCTGGCTTGTTCTCATCGGGAGTGCTCTCGGAAGGAGTGGTATCATCGGGAGTGCTCTCAGAAGGAGTAGTATCATCGGGAGCAGCGTTGTTTGCAGTAAGAACAACACCGCCAGCGCCAAGAACCTCTACCTTCTCAACAGTTGCATCATTGCCCCACCACTGAGCAATCCATACCTGTGCATAAGGATTGGTAGGATCGTTAGCATCAGAATCAGCAAAAGCAGGAGCATCCAGCAAAAGAGTTACCTTATTATCTTCGGTAAGAGTGATCTCCTTGCCAGCATCTGCATTGCCCCATTCGTGCTGCGCCCAACCTGTGGAAGCACTGTTAAAGCCGATGCCGCCGCCAACGCCGGTATCAGCATAGTCACCGGAAATTGTAACTGTTAAACCATAAACATCGGTTACAGTATAGCCTTCCTCAATAAGGTCAACCATATAGTTGCCATTTGCATCGCTAGCGTTTGTAATGCCCGCAAAAGCAACTGCGGACATAGCGCTTACTGTAACTACGGAAGCAGCCGCAGCAGCCAAAATTCTTTTAATGCTCATTGTAAATTCCTCCAAGTAAATTTTTTCCAAACAATGTGCGTGCGGACAGCCCGCACTTTTTGCTCAATTTATATTATACACCTTTAATAAGCATATTGCAATTGTCCGTTTAGCCAAATTTCTTTGCCGATTTTAAACGTTTCTTTAGTGATTACCAACAAAAACGCGGCACTTTTGCACCGCGTTTGTGTATTTACTTGAAGTTTTCAGAAACTGTGATTACTTTCTCTTCTTAGCTACGATCATAGCGCCTGCTGCAACAGCCGCAACTCCAACAACTACAGCAACGCCCTCAACACCAGTATCAACGTTAGATGCATTGTTAGCGTTGTTATCGTCTGCGGGAGTAGACTCGGAAGGAGTAGTGTCATCGGGTGTCTCGGGAGCAGCAGCTTCTTTGTAAGTGAAGGTTACTTCGCACTCGCCCGCGTCAACAGTGCCGGGTGCATAGAATATCTTGAGGTAGCACTTCTCTTCGCTCAGAGAGATATCGGATGCATTCAAGGTGATTGTATCCTCAAAGTAGTAATCCTCATAGCCTGCGTCGGTAGCCTGCTTCCAAGTAAGATCTGCGTCAGCAGCGTGGAAACCGATACCCATCTTGTAACCGTCGGTCTTGATAGTGATAGTTTCAACATCGGAAGCCTTCTTGCCGTCGTCGAGCATTGCCTCGAGAGAAGCTACATCCTTAAAGATCTCAACATCCTTCCATGCATTTTCGGGGTTAGCGGGAACAGAAACCTTAGCAGCGGAAACAACGACTGCCATAGCGCTTACTGCAACAACGGAAGCGGAAGCAGCAGCCAAAATTCTTTTAATGCTCATTGTAATTATCCTCCAATATAAATTTCCAAACAGCGCAGTCTGTCCGCGCTTTTGTTATTTATATTATACATCATTTAACTTAATATTGCAACCGTACAATTAACCAAACTTTAAGTTTTTGTTTTATAATTTTTTTGTACATATCAAACAAAAAAGCGCGTAGTTTAAGTAAAATACGCGCCAAATTACTTAAATTGAGTTAATCACCTTCTGAAATTCGGGTTATCGTTAGGTTCACGCATTATTGCGTCATAAAGGTGCTTTGTCTTGTTTGATTTGCCGTGCTTTTTCTCCTTGAGCATATCAAGCTCCGACTGCTCGGGAGGAGCGGACTGCTCATCGAACAGCTCCCTGTCCTCTGTCCAGATACCGCTTGGCGCGTTTTTCTTGGTTATCGCTCTTGGCAACGGCTTATCGCCGTGGTCGACAGCCTCATCGCCGCGCGCTCTTGTGCGCCTCGGGCGAGCACCCATATCGCTCTCGGACTGCTCAAGCACATCAAAAATGCTCTCGATATCCTTGAACGGATCGTCGTCGAGCTGCGGAGCTTCCCGAGACGGCGGCACCTGAGCTATCGGTTCGGGCTCGCGAGGTTCTTGCGGAGCGATATCAGTCAGATCCATAGTCGGCGGCTCGGAGAAGAGCTCCATTTCGGGCGGAGCGGCGGTCACGGACGCGCCTGCCATTTTGCCGTAAGCGCTGATAGCCGCTGCGTTTTTTCGTATTACTTTAGGCTTCGGAGGTGGCGGCGGCTCAAGCTGAGCCGGCTGCGACACAGGCTCGGAAACAGCTTTGTAATACCGATCGCCGGACTCGTCGGTGAATTCGGGCTCAAACCGCGGAGCACGGCGCGGTCTCTCGGCGTGCTCGTCCGTATATTCTCCGCGCGGAACCAGCAGCGGCTCGGCACGTTGTGTTTCAGGACGTTCGTAACGCTCTCTTTCGCGCGGATACTCCTCCGTAAATTCCTTCCTGCGCGGTGCGGAGAATGACGGACCGAAAGCGTTTCTGTCGTTATCATTCTGTTCCAGCAAACGCGGAGCGGGGCGCTCGGAACGCGTCTTTTCCCCTTCAAGTCGTTCCTCGAGACGTTTCAGTTCCTCAAACGGACTGCGTTGTTTCTGCTCGGGAACGGTCTCCTTGACAGGCTCGGAAGCGGGGGCAGACTGCGGCTGAACGGGCGAGCCAAACGGTTGAAATCCCGCGGGATCAGGCTTACTGTGATTTTCGCCCAAGCTCTCGCCGCCGCGGATAATATGCGATATCTGCGGCTGCTCGCTCTTTCGGCGCTGCTTGCTCGGCGACGTGAAAAAGCCCTCCTTCAACGCGCGCTCCTCCTCGGGATCGGTCTCGGGAATATTCTGCTTTATGTCGCTGCGATTTATCCTCTCTGGAACAAACGGCTTTACCACGCCCTTTTTCGGCGGCTCCGGGTCTTTTTTAGGCACTTCCACGATAGGGTGACTTCGCGTAATATCCACCTCAAGCGAATAATTCAGAAAATCCTCCAGTTCGCCGGGAGTTATCTCGCCGTTGTCGACCTTCTGCTTCATTGCCGCAAGGTAATTTCGCCAGTAGTCGTATTCCTTGACGCTCATCGTCTTATCAACGCGCTGATACATCTCGTCCGTGACCTCTTCGCAGCGTTTCTCGAGCGCGTCGGTCATTTTGGGCTTGGGGTTCTCCTCCTCCCAGAGTTCAAGGCACGTCTTGCCGTTGGGGATAAAACGCGAACAGTAATCCTCCGGATGCTCGTTATCCTTCATAAAGTAACGTCCGCACCGCTTGCACTTCGCGAGCCACGCGCCGTTTTCGATGATCGTGTCGATCTCAAGATCAATAACGGCTTTCAGACTGCACGGCATAAATATTTTCTCAGGATAATTCTCCATTTTACCGCGGACAATGCTGTAGCTTGAAAGCTCCTGCGGCAAACCCTCCTTCATGCGGGAGAACGCGTCCATGGCTATTTGATCGGATATTTCCTCATAGTTCTCAACATCGGAATAGTCCTCACTGTAATCGAAATCCGCTAGAACGTGGCGAACTATTTCCTTGGAAATATTCGGAAACATAAACGGCGCGGTCGGTATCCTGCCGACGGAAAACACCTTTGTAACGCCCATGTCCTCGATCTTGCAGCCGAGCTCTCGCGCGGTCACGCTGAACGCGAGATCGAAGTAATTTCTTCTTGCGGCGACCTCCTCCGCGGATTTTACCGTCTCGGTGAACACAAAATGCACCTTGGTGCGCGCGTAATCCTGTACTCTCACGATATTGAGCCACTGGTTGATATCGCGGTTGTAGCGGAAGTCGCACAATCTCGCAAACACTGTTTTCTCAAACGGCGTCTTACAGCGCACAAAGCGGTTCCACAACGCGCTGTCGCCGATATTGTCACGCCTGCAAACATAGTCGATCCAGCAGTCCAGAACGGCTTTTTCGTAGATCGTTCTGATATGATGCCTGATGTAGCAATGAGCATTCTGAATGTCCTTGCGTAAGTCGGAAACGCGGTCAGCGTCCAGTGTGCCCGATTTCAGCGCGTCATTGCACAGATCTATGGAATCCTTAGCGAAAAGCGACAGATCAAAGTCGCAGAAGTCCAACAGCGTCGCAGGATAACGAAGCAGAAAAATCTCATTTGAAGTCTTTCCGACAAGCTTCAACGTTCTTTCCAAGGCAATTCTCCTTTACTTGCATTATTCCGCAGTGCGTGTGGTATCACCGGTTTCCCCCGTCTCTGCACTGCCCGACAAGTCACCCGACGTACTGCCTGACGTTCTCGTACTTGAACTCGACGAACGGCTCGGCGAAGAACCGACCGAGCTGTCATCCTCCTCGGCAGGCTTAATGAGATACGGATTTTCGCGCAGACTTCCCTCGACAAGCAGCACGTCGGTCTTTACTCCGTCGACCTTCTGTGTGCTCCACGATACAAGATCCTCGCTTTTGTTCTGATATGTCGCGGTATGAATATGTCTGCAGCCGAATACCTTTTTGCACAACCCGAGCGGTATCTCCACATCATCGCCCGTATATTCAACATAATACGTCATCGTTTTGCGTTCGTTGGTATCGTTGATATAGCGCACGATACGGTACTCTCCCGACTCGGAGAGCTTTTCGTAATCGGGATCGCGTCTTGTCAGGTCAACTCCCGTAAACGTGATATCGCCCATAAACATACGTATTCCGATATAGCCCACAACACCGATAACGTACATCAGAAGATACATAGTACCGAGCACGGTTTTCAGCGTTTCATTTGAATTATTGACGAAAAACAGCACAAGCATAACTACCAACGGCGGGGCGATCATATACCAGTTTCCAAACCCGAAGATTACGATTGCGAACACTATCGGCGGCAAAATATATGCATTTATCTTGGTAAACATCTGCTTTCTCGTTAAGATCATCAGTCCGAGCGCCGCGATATTCACAAAAAGGTACAGTACGAAAAGCGGGGTGGGATTTTCGAACACGAAGAAAAATCCGAAGTTAAGCCACGCCACCCAGAGCATAAGAGCGGTGTATCCCCAGCACAGCAGTGCCACGGCACGTCTGAACCATACATTTTTGAAAAAAGCTACCAGCTTGTCCATATTTTAACCCCTTTAAAATTAAGTATGATATTGAGTCGTAAAAATGCTATTATGTAAATAAAAACAATACTACATATTATATTGTATAACAAATCCGCAAAAAATGCAAGAGCTTTTCCGAGAATTATCATTTTTTTCGTAAAACAATCAACAAAAATCCGGAGCAAGGCTCCGGATCTGTTGAAATATCTGATATCTTCGCTTGATCAATCTCTGCCATTATTGAACTTCTGAAGCAGCAGATCAATATCTGACGCGCCCGAGGCAAATCCCACATTTCCCGAAAAACCATCGGAGGTAGGCGTCACAGTAACAGAGGCCATGGGCTCGGGGTCTGAGGAAGCAAATCCGCTCGAAACCGAGGTCGTCGGCACATCCTCCTCAAAGTCCGTAGCAACAACAATAAGCGATATTTCGTCCTCCGCCAGCGAATCGTCGAACACAACGCCGAACTTGTATCTCGCGTCGGTGTTGAACTTCTCCGCGATATCCTGCGTAAGGCTGTCGAACTCCTCAAACGACAACGTACTCGGCACGCTTATGTTCAGCAAGCCGCGTCTTGCGCCGTTGATAGAGGTCTCGAGCAACGGGCTGTTAAGAACCTCGTCAAGTGCCTCGTCGATCTTGTAATCACCCTTGCCGTGACCGATAGCCATATGCGCGATGCCGGAATTGCTGAGCGCCATCTTAACATCGGCAAAGTCAACATTGATATGACCGTCGCCCTGGAGCAGCTTTATAATACCCATTACAGCCTTGCAGAGGATATTGTCGACCTCGGAAAACGCGTTCTTCAGCGTAATCTTAGCACCCTTTAGCTCCTTCAAACGATCATTCGGGATAACGATAAGCGCGTCGACATACTTCTTCATCTCGGAGATACCGCCGATAGCCTGTCGCATTTTGCTGGTACCCTCCCAGCCGAATGGCTTTGTAACGACACCGACCGTCAGGATATCTTTATCCTTGGCAACACTCGCCACGACGGGAGCAGCTCCCGTTCCGGTACCGCCGCCCATACCCGCGGCGATAAACAGCATAGAAACGCCGTCCATAGCTTTTTCGATATCCTCGCGATTCTCCTCCGCGGAATCTCTGCCCTTGGACGGATCGTTGCCCGCACCCTGACCCTTGGTGGTCTTTCTGCCGATCTGAATGCGCTTCATTTTACTGCCGTCCTTGCCGCGAAGCGCGGCAACATCGGTATTGGCGATAACATACTCAACATCATGAATACCGCTTTCAACCATGTGCGAAACAGCGTTTCCACCCGCACCGCCGACACCAAAGACCATGATCTTGGTCGTCATCTGAAAATCGTCGGCTACTTCAAATCCGTCGTTGTTATCGTCAATCGTAAAAGCCATAACTTACAACTCCTCCTGCTTTTTACGTCATTTTGCAAATACTACTTACTATTATAACAGAATTAAATGAAAATTGCAACTGTTTTTTAAAATAAATTTCACAATCGCTGTGACTTATTTTTGTGGAATTGTACAAAAAGGTATAATTTACCTTAACCAAAACCGCCGCAAAAAGCGGCGGCGTATAAACTATTCTCCTGTTTCCCACGTTCCCTCATTCGTCCACGGTTCTTCATAGGTATAGGGGTCTTCGTGGGTCGGCTCTTCATAAGACGGCGGCTCGTATGTCTCAGAGGTTTCCGAGGTCTCGGGCTCCTCGGGAACAGTAGGCAGCGTTGTCGACGTAGGCGTTGACGAACTGCTTGTGCTCGGCGGCTTGGGCTTGTTCCTCACCGCAACCTTTTCGGGATTTGTCAGCAGCAGCGTAACGCTCTCCTCCGCGCCAAGCTCCTCCTTGATTATCGCTGCCGCAACGCGCAGTTTGCTCTCGACGTCTATCGCAGGACCAAGCTCCAGCACGACCCTACCCCCGTCCACGGACAGCTTGACCGAGAACCTATCCGTCATATCTATCTCGTCCAGCTTTTCAAGTCCCGCCTTTTCTGCCGCATCGAATACTATCTGCGGGATCTCATCCTTGCCCTCGGTCTTGGATTTCAGCCATTTTCCCGTCTCGATACTCTCCGCGTCAAAGCCCTTGACAACGGTAAGCCCGTCCGTATTGCCCTGTTCGATTATCTTGCCCATACGCGATATCGCCGCCTTAACGCCATCCTGACTTAACGCGTACCAACGTTCCGCCTCGTCGACGGTAATGATAAACTTTGTCGGAAATGAACGCTTGACCTCAGCCTTATCGACATAAGACAGCGAATTGACGATTTTATCCGCCGCCTCTCCGACATTAACGTGCAGTAGATTATCGCCCGACTTCAGCCCCGATCTGCCGATTATCTCAGCCGCCGAATAGCGCATATTACCCTGCACCTCTATCTCGCTGCACTTGAACAGCACCGTATTCGCAAGCACGATCATAACGATAACTACGATTATCGCCGCCAGAATATAATACAGTATATAGTTGCCGCCACGGAATTTACGGCGCTTTTTCGACGCGGTCTTGGAGTGCATCGCCTTTGAGACTGCCTTTTGTGCCTGCGGATTAACGGGTCTTTTCGGCGCGGACTGCCTTGGCGCATTATTGCGCGAAGCATGCGGTTTCTGTACGTTTTGCGGCTTTTTATTGTTGACGGGACGGAGTTTTTTCGCGTCGCTCTTTATTGGCAGCTCCTTAGTTGATTTCAGCATACCCTTCGGCACTTTATCGGAGACCTGCTTTTTTGGCTTATTCGGCATTTTACCGTCACTTCCCTTCAACTTCCTTTATACGGCGGCACACCGCGGAAAGCGATTGCTCCCCGCGGCACCGCACAGCCGTTCATACTCTTTTGATATCCGCTCCGACCGACCGCAGAGCGCCCTCCAGCGACTCATAGCCGCGGTCAATGTAGCAGAGACCCGTTATCTCGCTCGTTCCCTCAGCAGCCAGAGCCGCCGTGACGAGCGCTGCCCCTCCGCGAAGTTCCGCCGCGCACACCTTTGCACCCGACAGCCGTTTAACGCCCTGAACCACGCACACCCTGCCCTCGGTCTTTATCGACGCGCCAAGCCGAACAAGCTCGGGAATGTGCCTGAAACGATTTTCGAATATCGTCTCGACGAATACCGACGTTCCCTCGGCGGTAGCGCACAGTGCGGTGAACGGCGCCTGAATATCCGTCGGAAACCCCGGATACGGCATCGTCCGCACCGTCGGCGGTGCGGAAAGCCGCTTGTTGCAGCTGAGATACATCTTCCCTCCGCCATAGGTGTAGATACGTGCTCCCATTGCCTCCAGCACGGGGATAAAGCCATTCATATGCCGTGGCTCGCACTTCGTTAAGATCAGTTCGCCGCGCGTTATCGCAGCCGCGCACAGATACGTCCCCGCGACAATCCTGTCGGGGATAACGCTGTGCTCGCACGGCTCTGCTCGCGGAGTGCCCTCGACGGTTATCACGCTCTCGCCCGCGCCGCCGATCTTTGCGCCAAATTTGCCGAGACAGTCCGCTAAATCGACTATTTCAGGCTCGCGCGCGGCGTTATGTATTTCGGTGAACCCCTTTGCCGAGGTCGCCGCAAGCAGGATATTCTCCGTAGCGCCGACCGACGGGAACGAAAGCGTGATCTTCGCGCCGTGAAGCCCTCCTGCCGCCGTGCAGTCGAGATATCCGTGCTCCTCGGCAATCTCCGCGCCCATCTGCCTTAACGCCGCGAGGTGCAAATCGATAGGTCTCGCACCCAGCTCGCACCCTCCCGGGAACGACAGACGGCAGCGGCCCGTCCTCCCGAGCACCGCACCCAGAAAAACTATTGACGACCGCATTTCCCGCATAAGCGCGTCGGGAATTTCATAGCCCGATACGTTTGTTGCGTCCACCGTCACCGTGTCGCCGCTCCTTTTGCAGCGGCAGCCGAGGTGGGTCAATATCCTGCAAGCAGCGTCCACATCGGTAAGCTCGGGACAATTGTGCAGCACCGTTTCTCCATGTGCCAGAACCGCCGCCGACAACAGCGGCAGAGCGCTGTTTTTCGCGCCGTGAACTCTCAATTCGCCCTCGAGCTTCCGCCCGCCGTTCACGATAAATTTTCGGCGATTATCCATAACATCACCCTTTCAACAAATTATACAGCATAATATGTTGAACGGGGATTTTATGTGAATTTTAGGGTTTACTCGAAGTGCTCCCTGCCCACAAGGTCTATTATTTCGGACAAGATAATATCCGCGGCGTTGGCTTTGCGCATTTTTGCGGCGTTTTCACGCATAAGCTCCAGCCGGCCTCTATCGTTATACAGCTTTGAAACCTCGTTGACCAGCCTTGCCCTTGTCAGTTCCTTATCCTCGATAAGAATCGCGGCATTCTCGTTGACCATAGTCATCGCGTTGTAATACTGATGATTTTCGGCGGCTGCGGGATACGGCACGAGTATCGACGGTCTGCCGATCTCGGTAAGCTCGGTTATCGTCATAGCTCCCGCTCGTGATATTATCAAGTCTGCTGCACACATACACGTATACATATTGTCAATATAGTCTCTGAAGATATGGCGGCTCTTATCCTCGGAGACTCCGCTCTGCTCCAGAGCCGCGTAGAACGTGTCCTTGTTCTTGCTCCCGAACGAGTGTATATGATTGATACCGCCCGTTTTCTTTTCCCACGCGATAAGTTCAGCGACCGCCTCTGTTATCTTATTCGCACCGAGACTTCCGCCGAACGACAGCACCGTGAATCCGTCGGACAAACCGAGCCGTCTGCGCGCCGCGGACTGCTCCTCAATGGGGATATTCGTCCTTAACGGATTTCCAGTGACTACGCAATTGTCGGTATTCTTGAGGTGCTTTTTCGCGTCCTCGACGGCGAGCAAAACCTTGTCCGCCTTTCCCGAAAGCATTTTCGTCGCCATTCCCGGGTAGGAATTGCTCTCGTGAGTTACCGTCTTTACGCCCATCGCAGCGGCTTGTCCGATGACTGTCGCGGTAACGTAGCCGCCTGTTCCCACCGCAAGCTCGGGCTTGAACTCCTTGATTATCTTCCGCACAGCCCTCTTTGCCGAGATCAAGTAACGATACGCCGCCTTGACGTTGCTCAACATATCCCGCGGTGAAAATCCGCGCTGAAATCCCGACATCTCCACGCCGCGGAAGTCGTATCCCGCCTTGGTAACAAGACGGCTCTCCATTCCGCTAGGCGTACCTATAAACAGTATCTCCGTATTCGGGAACACCTGTTTCATCTTATCCGCTATGGCGAGCGCGGGATTGATATGCCCCGCAGTCCCGCCCGCAGCAAAAATAACCTTCATAATACCCCTTATTTAAAAGGCAAAAGCTCGCACCGGCTCACCTCGTTCGCCTAGCCAAGCTTGCATTGCCTTCGTTTCACTATGGCAACGCAGCTTGCTTGCGACTTTTGCCCCCACAACTTTATTACCTTGCATTTTGTTTGCCGCGATGACCGCCGCGCCGCTAATTTAATTTAGCCCGCTTACTTACCGACAGCAGTAGACCCATTTCACATAGTTGCAGCGCCAGAGCCGTACCGCCGTAGCTGAAAAACGGCATTGAGATACCCGTATTCGGTATGCAGCACAGATTAACACCGAGGTTCAGGAACGCCTGCAAGCCTATCTGAAAAGTGATACCCGTCGCGAGCAGACAGCCGAATTTATCCTCCGCCTTTCTCGCGATGTAGAACCCTCTGAACACGAAAATCAAAAACAGCACGATGACCGCAAGACCGCCCACCAAGCCGAATTCCTCGACCAGTATAGCGTAAACGAAGTCGTTGTGAGCCTCGGGAAGATAATTATATTTCTGACTCGAGTTGCCGAAGCCCTTACCCCAGATACCGCCCGAACCGAGAGCCAATGCCGACTGATAGTTCTGATAAGAACCGTCGCCGGGCTGTGAAAGCGGATCCATAAAGGTGATTCTGTCCTTGAAGTATCCGACGTCCAGTACCATTACGACAAAAACCGCCAGTCCGATAGCCAGTAAGCAGATCGGAACAAGATACTTGAGATTTGAACCGCCCGTAAACAGCATAGCCACGAAAACCACACAGATAATAACCATAAACGACAAATGCCACTGGCTTATCATTGAAAGAATTATGATCGCCAGCATTACTCCGGGCCGCAATATTCCATCGTAAAATTTGCGCATTTTATCCGAGTTTTTATGTATAAAATAAGCAAAGTATACTATAACGGCAATCTTAAGAATGTCGGACGGTTGGAACTGTCCCAGTCCCGGAACAGGAAGCCAACGTTTCTGACCGCCCTCCGCTGCGACGCCGAACGGTATCGTAAGCAAATTCAGGAACATAGCGAAGAACAGAAACAGATGTGTCACGGTGATACTTTTTTTGCCGCCGAACAGCTTGAACTCGTGCCGCAGGAAACGGTAGTCGAAGAACGACAGCACGAACATCGCTGCCAGACCCAGGCCCGCCGCTTTCATCTGTTGGGTGACATAGGCGAACGAGTCGCCGTTGTTTTCGTTGTAAGAAAGCGCGTGTCCAGCCGAGAACATCATGGTGATACCAAAAACCAGCAGCACCATAATGATTATCAGCATAGGCACGTCTACCCTGCCTTGAAGAGTGAAAAACCGTACTCTGTTCGGGTCTTTGACCTTCTTCTTTTTCTTTGCTTTTACGGCGGTCTTTTCGATCTGCTGCCCGAGGGGCTTCCGAACCTGTTTCGAAGCAGTTCTTCCCTGATCCGCCCTGTTCTGACTTTCTGTAACGGCGCTCGCTTGTGATGACCGGACAACTCTGCCCTGAGGTCGGCGCACGCCCGCGGGGGCATTATTTCGCGGTGGCTGCTGCCTTGCCGCGGAATTCTGTCTTGCTTGCTGCATTTTTACCCTCCCTAAACCGGAACATTAATGTGAACACGCTCACCTAACAAACATTCCGTATGCCAATACCACCGCAAACGCTCCGAAAAGCGCCGCGACCGTCGAAAATACCGCGTCGATCTTTATCTCGCTCCAATGCGAGAGCTCGAAATGATGATGAATAGGCGTCATTTTGAATAGGCGTTTACCCTCTTTTGTATGGTAAATTCTCTTGGTTATCTTGAATACCGTCGACTGAATGACTACCGACAGTGCCTCAAGAATATACACCATAGCCGCGAGTACCATGAGGAATTCCACGCCGCAGCCCACTCCCAGCGCGCAGACTATGCCGCCGAGGAACATTGAACCCGTATCGCCCATAAACACCTTTGCGGGCGGGAAGTTCCACATCAGAAATCCGACGCAGCCGCCCGCCGCGCACAACGCAAGCAGCCGCTGGCCGAACATTCCGAGCATTCCCGAGATTACCGCGAACACCGCCGTATATATCACCGTGACCGATGAGCACAGCCCGTCAATACCGTCCGTGAGATTGACCGCGTTTACAAGATAAAGTATACCGATACCCATTATCGGATAGTAAAACAGTCCCAGGTCCCACTGCAGACCTCCGGGAAACAGTATCACCGTGCGCCGCAGACCGCTTATATACAGCGTCGCGAAGTACGCCGAGATTATCATCACCTGGAAAATTATTTTCTGTATCGGCGTAAGTCCCTCGTTATGCTTTTTCTTCACCTTAATGAAATCGTCGAGGAAACCCATAAACCCGAACATCACAGCCATTATCATGCCCGCCATCGAGCGTATGAACTCCGCCTTATCCGCTCCCGCCCAGTCCGCGCTGCCCGTCGCCGAAAAAATTATGATTCCAACGATAAAGCTCACTAATACCGCGAAAATAAAGGTTATTCCGCCCATTGTAGGAGTGCCCTCTTTTTTCGCCTTGTGCCACTTAGGACCGATATCGAGTATCGTCTGCCCGTATTTCAGCCTATGGAGCAGCGGTATAAACCAGAACCCTGCCAGCCACGTCAGCACGAATGCCGCGATAGCCGCAAAAACGCTTGTCCAAATCTGCATATTTTACTCCCGGTATTATTTTATTTTTTCGGCGATCTCTTCCATTTTCATTCCGCGGCTGCCCTTGAACAGCACTGCGTCGCCGCTTTTTATCTCGTTAAGTAAAAGCTCCGTCAGCTCCTGCTTGTTCTCGCTGTGAATCACCCTTGCGCCGCTCTTTGTCAGCTCGTCGCGAAGCGCGGTCATCTCGCGGCCGTACAGGAAGAACATATCCGCGTGCTCTCCCGCAAATTCCGCAAGTCCCGCATGGAGCGACTTCGACTGCTCGCCAAGCTCCAGCATATCGCCGAGCACCGCTATGCGCCTTCCTTCGGTCTTGACCGCGCCGAGAACCGAAAGCGCTGATCTCATCGAGGTGGGCGAGGCATTGTAGCAGTCCAGGATAACGCGGATATTATCGCCGCGCAGCTCGGTCTTTTGCCGCATTCCGCTGCCTTCATAGCTCATAAACGCAGGAATTATCTCTTCGGGAGACAGCCCGAATTCGATACCAACACAGAACGCCGCCAGCGCGTTCAATATATGATGCTCACCCGCAACGGGGACGGACGCCTTGTAGGAATTACCGTTATAATGCAGCGTGAACTTGCCGCCGTTCCCCGATTGAGATAACGCTGTTGCATAAACGTCGAATTTTTTTGATAATCCGTAGCGTATCAGCCGCCTGCCGCCTACATCCTCCGAGGTGATCTTTCCGAGATATTCGTCGCCGCCATATACTATGAGCGGCGCGTTTTCGTCCATGCCGTCAAGTATCTCCAGCTTTGCAGCAAGGATATTCTCACGTGTTTTAAGATTCTCGATATGGCAGAAGCCTATGTTCGTTATCACCGCGCAGGTCGGGTGTGCCGCGCCTGACAACACCGATATCTCTCCAAGGTCGCTCATTCCCATTTCGATGACCGCCGCCTCGGTGTTTTTATTGAGACGAAACAATGTTTTCGGCAAGCCTATGTCGTTGTTGAGGTTGCCCTCGGTCTTGAGTGTGCTGTACTTTACCGATAAGACCTCGCTCACCATATCCTTGGTGGAGGTCTTTCCGACACTGCCTGTCACTCCGCAGAGCTTGATATCGAATTTATCGCGGTAATACCGTGCCAGCTTAAGCTGAGCGGTACGCGAATTCCTGACGTAGACAACGGGTATTGAAGTCTTGACCGTTCCCGCTGCGAGGTCGGATATCGCTGCGGCAGCGCCGTTCTCCGCCGCCTGTTTGATGTAATCGTTGCCGTCGAAGCGCTCACCCTTTACGGCGATAAAGAGCGCTCCTTTTTTAAGTGTTCTCGTGTCGGTGGAAACCGAGTTCACCCTTATGCTCCCGCCGATAAGCTCGCCTCCCGTGATCTTAGCGATCTCCTTAGTTGAAAACATACCTCGCCCCCCTGTTACCCTTTTTTAAAATATTCGTCGACGATCTCTTTTTCGTCAAAATGAAAGTACTCGTCGCCTATCGCCTGATAATCCTCGTGACCCTTTCCGCAGAGCGCCACAACGTCACCCTTTTCCGCCATTTCGAGAGCGCGGAATATCGCGGATTGTCTGTCGGTGAACTCCTCGTGCTCCCTGCCCTCGGGAATACCGAGCACAACGTCGTCGATTGTTTTTTGCGGGTTCTCGTGACGCGGACTGTCCGTCGTGACGATAAGCACGTCCGCGTACTTCGCCGCCGCTTTTCCCATATCGGGACGCTTTCCTGCGTCGCGCTCGCCCGCCGCGCCAAACACCGCTATGAGCCTGTTCTTGGCTAACGGTTTCAGCATAGACAGCAGCTTTTCAAGTCCGTCCTCGGTGTGCGCGTAGTCGCGTATCACCGTGAAATCGCCGGCATACAACGTTTCCAGCCGTCCCGCAACACCCTCTATCTTCTCAAGAGCGCACAGCACCTCGTCCATAGGAACCCCCGTCAGGTGTACCGTGACCGCCGCCTCGAGAGCGTTTGAAACGTTGTACAGTCCCGTCATCGCAAACCGCACTGGATAGCTCTTCCCTGCGGCTTTGTCGGTCAGTATAAACTCGGACTTGTGAGCGGCGAGCTTGACGAATTCCGTGTAAAAATCCGCCTTTCCGTCCACAGATATCGTTTTCAGCGGAACTCCCTTTTCGTGACAGTATTCCGCAATTTTCCTGCCGTATTTGTCGTCGATATTAACGACCGCGTTATCGCACATATCAAACAGCATTCGCTTTGCCGCGAAATAGTTCCCGATTGTCCCGTGATAATCCAGATGATCGCGCGTTAAGTTTGTAAACGCTCCGACAGCAAAATTATCCGCTGCGAAACGGTACTGCGCCAGTGCCTGCGAGCTTGCTTCAATAAAGCAATACTCGGTGTTCTCCTCCGCCATTTGCGCGAATAATTGGTACAGTCTGCGCGGCTCGGGAGTGGTAGGCGGACCGTCGTGAGAATACGAAAGACAGCCGCCCGTGTCCGTACCGAGCGTTCCGATAACTCCTGTTCTGTGACCTAACAGGCGCGTTATCTGAGCGCATATGTTGACGACAGTCGTCTTGCCGTTAGTCCCCGTGACCGCGCAGAGCTTGAATTTTCTCGTCGGATTTCCGTAAAACCTCGACAATAATTCGGGGTACATTCTTCGCGAATTCATAATGTTTATTTCTCGGTCAAGTCCGAGTTTCTCCTGCGTTACCACCGCGCAGGCGCCGTTTTCAATCATTTTAGCGGCAACGGAATGACCATCAAAGCTGCCGCCCTTAATGCAGACGAACAGAAAGCCGCTCTCGACCTCGCGGTTATCCGAGGTCACTCCCGCGACCCCGATATTTTCAAGCTCCGCGGGGATATCGCATATCCCCGAAAACAGCTCTCCTATCGTCATATGTTCACCGCCTTTAATCTCCGAACGAATTCGCCTGGAACGTTACCTCGATAACGCTGCCTTTATACAATGCAGTACCCTCGGGATAGCTTTGCATCGTGGCTACGGCGTCTGCGTTTTCGGCAGCGCCGCCGAGTATCTTGATGTTAAAGCCCGCGTTCGTTATTGCCTCGTTAGCCGCCGAAACGCTCATGTTGAGCACGCTCGGCACAGTACCCATTTCAAGCTCCTCGTCGCCGATATACAGCACGACCGTCGAACCCTTAGGGATACTGCTTCCCGAAGCAGGTATCTGATCCGTTACACGAGCGTCGCCGGAAGGATCGCCGACAAATCTTACCTTGAAATTATTCGCTGTAAGATAGCTCTGTGCGTACATAGACAGGTCTCCCCTAACGTTCGGAACGACCGCGTCCATTTTCGCCTGTTCCTCAGCCGTGTATGTAGGATAAATACCCAGATGCTCCAAACCGTCATTGAACACCGCCGAAACAACGGGACAAGCGACTGCCGAGCCGTAGTACTCCGGACCCGTAGGCGTATCGACAAGCACCAGCATAACGATCTGCGGATCATCCATAGGCACAGCCGCCGCGAAGGTTCCTATGTAGGTCATATGAGCGCCGCCTGCCTTTCCGCCCGCGGCGTTGTATTCGTCGATCTTCTCCGCCGTTCCCGACTTGCCGCCTATTCTGTAACCAGCGATATACGCGTTGTGCCCGCCGTTTTCGGTAACGATCGTCTCCAGAATGCCGCGCATGGTCTCGGATGTCTCCTCCGAAATGACCTGACGCTTTATTTGAGTTTCCTTCGTCTCGACGACGTTTCCGTTATTGTCGAGTATCTTGTCTACCAGATGCGGCGTTACAAGATGACCGCCGTTTACTATCGCGCAGAAGGCAGTACACATCTGTATGGGCGTTATCTTGTTGGTTTGACCCATAGAGGACATCGCAAGGTCGACAAGGTTCATTCTTGAATACGGAACATACAGGCTCTGCGCCTCGCCCGGGAGGTCAATGCCCGTAGGCTCGGTAAAGCCGAACGCCTCAAAGTAGTTGCAGAACTTCTGCATTCCGAGTGCCTGACCTATCGCGATAAAGGACGGGTTGCAAGAGTTCGTCATCGCCTGCTGGAGGGTCTGCGTATCGTGCCCCCACTCGCGCCAGCAGGAGATCTTCGTTCCCGCAACGTCCGCATAACCGGGGCAGAAGAAGGTGGAGTTGATGTTGATGACCTCTTCCTCAAGTGCCGACGACGCGGTAACGGTCTTGAAAACCGAACCCGGGTAGTACAGCTCAGTAACCGCCTTATTCTTCCACTGTTGCTCACGGAGAACACTCTCCTGCTTTGCTATCTCGTCCTCGGACTTGCCATCCTCCTTCATCTGAGTGAGCAGGTCAAGGTCGTATTGGCTCGTGAGCTCCGAAGGGGCGTTCAGATCGTAGGACGGAGAGGTAGCCATTGCGAGCACTCCGCCCGTCTTACAGTTCATTATGATACCACAGGCGCGGTTTATTACCGAATGCTGCGACACGCACTGCTCGAGGTTCTTCTCCAGATAGTGCTGCAATACCTCGTCAAGCGTCAGCACAAGGCTGTATCCGTCGGTAGCGTTGAAAATGTAATCGTTTTCGTTCTCAACACCGTTTCCGAGACCGTCGGTACGATAAAACGCCTTGCCGTCCGTGCCGCGGAGATAATCGTCGTAATACGCCTCAAGACCGTAAACGCCGTCGCCGTCAAAGTTCGTGAACCCGATAACGTTGGACGCGAGCGAGCCGTTTGGATAGTAGCGCTTGCTCGACTGCTCGGTGACGATACAATCCGCGCGTATATTATTGTCGAGCATCATCTGCTTTATAAGCAAGACCTCGGGCTTTTCGACATTGCGCTTTACAACGTAATAGTAACTGTTGGTATAGTCCTTGCAAGCCTCTGACATTCCATCGGGCTTGACGTTAAGTATCTTCGAAAGCTCGGTGCTGATTATGTCGGAAAGCTCCTTGAACGGTTCTATGACTTCATCGTCCTTCTTATTTTTAACACGTTCGTCGTAAGCCTTGCGGCGTTCCTCGTTCGCTTCATGAATGGGGGTCGGTGCGATAACTATGTTCCACACCGTAGAGCTTTGCGCGAGAACCGTGCCGTTCGCGTCGTAGATAGTACCGCGGTTCGCCATAATCGTCATCGAGCTCATCTGCTGACTGTTCGCTCTCTGCCGCCACATATCGCCGTCAAGTACGGTAAATTTCAGCAGATTATATCCGACGAACACGGAAAAACCCACGACTATCGAAAGAATAACTATCTGCCGTCCGCGGTAGCCGATAAGCGGCTTTTTCTCCGCCTCGGCGGCGTCGCTTTTCTTTAAAAAATCGACAAATCTCCAGAATAATCCCTTGTTGTTATTCGTATTCTTGTCCAATGTAACGACCTCCAAAAAAACCAAAAAAGCAAAGCCGTATAGCCGACTTTGCTGTTTTTAGTGATAAACAGTCTGCCGACAACCTGTCAAAGGGCTTGTTCACCCTTATTTTATGCCGTCAGAACCCAATGTATTCCAAAAACGCGGAGAACCCTCTCTTGACGGTGCCCAAAAATCCGCCGTCGTCATCTTCCGTGACCTCGATAAGATCCTCGGTATTAACACTGATGTACTTCTTCTGCGACGCGGCAACCTTTGACATTCCGAGCTGCTCGGTCGCGTACTTCTCAATATATCCGATATTCGCTTTGGTATCGAGCTTGCTCTGAAGCAGGTTATAATCGTCCTTCGCCTCAGTCAGCAGCTGCTCCTGCTCCGCGACCATTCGCGAAACGTCGTCTCTTTTGGTATTGTAATAGTTTACGGCGAACAGAGCGGCAAAAATCATCAGCGCCGCCATTACAATCTTTATCCTCGATCCGCTTCTGGAAACGGAGTTCAGGGGAGCCAGATGTATTTTGCGCGCCTCCTCATCGGCGCGGCGCTGCTTTTCGCGGCGCTCTCTTTCGGCTGTGTCGAACATCGAAAGATCGTAAGCCAGATTTGTATTGCCGTTTATGGGATACGCCATACGCCGTCCCTCCTTCTACTTCCGGTATTTTTAACGCGTCGCATCAATGTGCTTACGCTCTTATTTTCTCTATGACCCGCAGCTTTGCGCTGCGGCTTCTAGGATTTTCCGCAAGCTCCTCCGAACTCGGCGCGACGGGCTTTTTCGTTACAAGCTGTCCCCTCGGCTGCCTTCCGCACACGCATACGGGAAACTCGGGCGGGCATATACAACCCGTGCAGAATTCTTTAAAACGATTTTTAACGATCCTATCCTCAAGCGAGTGGAACGTTATGACCGACATTTTTCCCCCGATCTTCAGACGGTCAAATCCGTCTGTCAGTGCCTTTTCAAGCGCTTCAAGCTCCCCGTTTACTTCTATGCGGATAGCCTGAAAGCTTTTTCGGCAAGGGTTTTTTTCGCGCCTGTAAGCGGCGGGAACGCTGTTCTTTATTATCTCGGCAAGCTCACCCGTTCTTTCTATCGGGGAGACCGCCCTCGCGTCCACAATGCCCTGCGCGATTTTCGGCGCGAATTTCTCCTCGCCGAACTCATATAGTATACGTCTTAATTCCTCAAAAGTGTAATCGTTGACGACATCGCGCGCGGACAAACCCCCGCCCCCCATTCTCATATCGAGCGGCGCATCGTTGTGAAACGAAAACCCGCGTTCCGCGTCGTCAAGCTGGTGCGATGAAACGCCCAGATCCGCGATAATTCCGTCAAGCTCTTTTATCCCCAACTCGTCCAGAACCTCGCTGAGTTCCTTGAAATTCCGCTGTACAAACGTTACGGGATAACCGCTCAGCCGCTCCCCAGCAGCCTCGATAGCCTCCCCGTCCCGGTCAAAGCAAATCAGCCTTCCCCCCGAAAGGCGCTTTGCCAACTCCAGACTATGACCGCCGCCGCCCGTGGTCAGATCGGCGTAAACGCCCTTTGGGTCTGAATACGCGCCGTCCACCGTTTTTTTAAGCAGCACGGTTGTGTGTTTGAATTCCATCAGATTCCAAGCTCCTCCGCCATACCCGCGATATCCTCAAGAGGCGTACTGTTTGTATATTCCTCCCAAGCCGCTTTATCCCAGATCTCGGCGCGGTCCACTAACCCCACGACCACGACCTCGCCCGTGATATTCGCGTATGCGCGCAAAGCGGGCGCAATGGCAATTCTGCCCTGCTTGTCCGGCTCAGCCTCACAGGCGCTTCCGAACAGGAAACGCTCGATAGGCAGCGCGACCTTTGACGGCTTTCCTTTCAGGCTGGTTTTTAATTCCTCCCAGCTCTCTGTTGTGTAGACCGTCAGGCACTTCTCGGTAAAGCTCTTGCAGATATAGAAATGCTCGCCGAACTCCTCGCGGAGCTTGGCGGGGAAATTCATACGTCCCTTAGCGTCAACGGTATGCTCGTATTCGCCGTACATTTCCATTCCCCCCTGCAATGTTGATGAAAAGCGCCGTTCCGCCCTCCTCAGACGGAAGTTTTCGTAGATTTAAAATATATTTTCCTCAGGCAGGATTTAAGTGATTTTTTATTTTTAATGAATTTTTCACCAAAACAGTGAATTTTCTCACCACTTTTCCCCACAATCATATTATAACCCACTTGGAAAATTTTTTCAAGTGCAAATCCGAGACTTTTACGAAAAAATCAAGATAAAGTTTTGTTCATATTTTTGTGCATTTTTAACAAAAATCATCTTCTTAAAACTCTTGCAGAGGGCAAAATATTGTGAATATTTACAATATATGGATAAAGCTCATTGATCGCAAACTATATCTTGCGCCCGTCAGAGGTTTCACAAACAAATGTTCACCCGTTTTTTATCAGTGAATTTTATTGAAATAAAATCGGCACTGCCCCGAAAGTGCTTGCGGTCACTCCGTTGCAATGCCGATTTAAGTTATTAAAGTTTACGCTTATTCCGTGGCGCCGCTCGGGCTGTATACCTCCGCGAGCAGGTCAAACGCGGTGCAAAACCCCGCGTAAAAGCCGCGCTGTTCATGCATATTGCCGAATTTGAATATATACTTCTCCAAAAAGCGCAGATCCTCCTTGGTCGGAGCACACCGTCTCTCAACCGTTTCAAGCTCATAGGTCTCATCGTCGGTCAGACTGTGCGGCTTTACGGCAAGTCTGCCGTCAAGATACGCCGCAAATAATTCGCTGATGATTGTGTTCATAATAAACTTCCTTTCAAAAAGTACTTGACAAGGAAGACCTATCTAATGTATAATGATTTTAGACGGGTTTTTCCTGTCATTTGGTAATAGAGCGTTGTGTCGTTGTCAGCGTTTGCAGCGCTCTATTTTTTTACCCTTTCGTACTGCTCCTCAATACCGTTTCTTATAATCTCCGAACGCGATTTCTTGGTTTCCTCGCAGACAGTATCAAGTTTGTCAAGCGTTTCCTCGTCAACGCGTACTCGAAGCATATTGTTCTTCGGTTTGTCGGTGAGCTTTGTACCCTTTTTTATACCCACTTTTTCACCTCGCATTCAATTGGGTATATTTATATTATAGTGTAGCAACAAACAAAAGTCAATAGGTTTTTTGTAAATTGTATATATACACAAAAACGGCACTCCACAATTATGCAGAGTGCCGAATTTTTATTCCGCGTTCTTTTGCTTGTCAAGCTCCTTTTTACGGCGCTTAGCCCCGCCGCGAAGCTGCTGTGTACGCGCGATCTCGTATTTGCAGCCGCTGTCGTGAGGGTTCTTCTGAAACTGCTCCAGCGCGAGATTGCAAAGCTCGATAACGCGCTCGGGGTCTCCGCCCGCGCTGTCAAGGAACTGTGCCCGCGACTGATAATTCATTCCGATCCCGTAAACATCCTCGGGTGAGTGCTCGCGGAGAATGTCAAGCTGCTTGTCGTACAGCTCGTCGCTCTTTTCCCACCGCCTGTTGTCGGCGTAGAAATTAGCCAGCGTGTGATAATACTCCGCAAGCTTTTCGGGATCGCCCAGCCGCTCGACTATCGCGCCCGCCTTGTCATACCACTCCAGCGCCTCGTCAAGCTTTTTCAGCGACCAGCAGCAGCGTCCCGCAAGCCTGTAATGCTCGTACATCTCCAAATCGTCCGCTCCCGCCTTCTCCAAACGGTCTATGATCTCGAGCTTAATCTCCAACGCGTGATTGAAATCGCAATGCAGAGCGTTTGCGTAGAACTCTCCGTCAAACAGCACATTCAGCTCATCAATGGAAACCGTTGCGTACTTCTCCGCTTTGCGCTGCGCGAAAGTCTTGCGCGGCACGACGTGCAGCATTGTGATATGCTCGCACTCTGTATCGAATTCCGCCGCGAGAAACGCTCCGCTGTCGTTGTCGAAACAGAGCGAAATATGCTGCGCGCTGCCCTCTCCCGGCAATATCAGCGACTTATCCGCGCCGTGTTTTTTCAGCACCGCGCTGATCTCGTTCTCCTCCTCGAACACAAACGAATCCGCCGCGCCGAAAAGCTGCGAGCAGAACATCACCGTCAACACACCCTCCAGTGTTCCGTTATCGGAGGGCGTCCACATCGTTCCGTCGTCCGACTGCTCACCGAAAACTATCCGCAAATAGTCGCACTCATCCATGCGGACGGCTACCCAAAGCTCGTTCAGCGCTCCTATTACAAGCAGGTGGATATCCCCCTCCTCCTCGTCGCTGAGCAGCACGCCGCCCATTCCGTCCGGGTGGAACAGCTTGAACTTCCCCTCTCCGCCCTCGTTGATCTCGAGATAACCGTAATTTTCCAGGAACTCCCTCAGCATAGGCGGCAGTACAAGTCCGCGCTTTTTCTCGTTCTTGATAAAGTCACCGTTCCATACGCCGCGCTTTTCGCCGTCGTAGAACAGAGACATAGCCTCCAGCGGATTCAGATTGTATAATACAGCCATTTTATCACCTTTAAATCTTCTTGAATTTCTCGGAGCGCAGGAAAAAAAACCGCGCAAACTCGCCCTCTATAAATTCCGCCGCCGTAAACGTCCGCAGCTCTTCGCTGAAGCAGATCGAATATTCTCTGCGCAGTCGAGGATCGTATGTAATTTTCATCAGATCGACGCCGTTTTCCTTCAGCAGTCTTACCGCAAGCTGCGGATCGTCGGCGATTACCGCACCGTCGCTTTTCAGCATCACTCCGCACACCATGACCTTAAGTATCTCGGAAATCGTGTCGTCGCTCGGCAGTATCTGCGTCTGCCCGGGAACCTGCTTAAGCAGGAAAATCTCGGGGTCTGCCGCGCGCTCGTCGGAGATCGCGACCTGAAACGCACCCACCCTGCCGATTATCAGCAGCGGCAGCCCGCAGTTATCACCGTATTGAAACACACGCCGCGTCATTATGTTCGGGTGAAGCATACGTACGCTGTCCGAAAGCCTGTTCACCGTCATATAACCGTACTCCGAGAGAAAGCGTTTCAGCATCTGCGGCAGGACGATATTGCGCTCCTTTTCGTTGCGTGTAAAGTCCCCCTCGGGAAAGCCGTCGGTCTCCCCTTGATACAGTATTTTCATTGCCTTAAACGGCTCAACATTGTACAAGACAGCCATTCTTACACTCCCCAGTCACGATAATCTTGCTTTGAAATCCTCATAGCCGAATTCCTTAAGCAGTTTAAGCTCCCCGTCATCTCGGAGCAGGTAAATTGACGGCAGCGCTACACCGTTGAACGTGTTGTTTTTGCACATTGAGTAGATCGCCATATCCTCGAACACCAGCCGCTCACCCTCGGAAAGCACGTGATCGAACGAGTAGTCGCCTATGATATCCCCCGCGAGACAGGTATTCCCGCCCAAGCGACAAGTGAATGCTTTCTCATTCGGCATTCCCGAGCCTTGAATATTCGGGCGGTACGGCATTTCAAGAACGTCGGGCATATGGCAGGCAGCCGACGCGTCCGTTATTGCGATGTCCATACCGTTTTTGAATACATCAAGCACCGTCGTCACAAGATATCCCGCGTTCAGTGCGATTGCCTCCCCGGGCTCAAGGTAGACCTCAAACCCGTATTTTTCACGGATATTCTTTACGGTTTTAATAAGCAATCCGCGATCGTAGTCGGGGCGCGTTATGTGGTGTCCGCCGCCCATATTCAGCCACTTTATCTTTCCGAAGAACTTGCCGAATTTGCTTTCCACCGCCGCCAACGTTTCAACAAGCGCGTCCGCGTTCTGTTCGCAGAGCGTATGGAAATGTAAGCCCTCAATTCCCTCGGGAAGGTCGTTCAGTTCGTTTATCGTAGTACCGAGCCGCGAAAACTCGCCGCACGGATCGTAAATTCCGTGCTCTTGTGTGGAATGCTCGGGGTTTACGCGAATTCCGCAGGAAACGCCGTTTGCTCTGACCTTGAACTTCTCGTACTGCTTCGCATTGTTAAATATAATGTGTCCGCAAAGCTTCGATATCTCATTAAATTCCTTATCACGATAAGCTGGAGAGAAGATGTGGTTCTCACGCCCGAATTTCGCCATTTCCTCGTAACCGAGACGAGCTTCGTACAATCCGCTCGCCGTGCAGCCGTCGAGATACTCCGCGATAAGCGGATAGGTCGCGAACGCGGAATATGCTTTCTGCGCCAGCAATATCTTGCACTCAGCGCGGCGCTTAACATCACCGAGTATTTCAAGATTTTCCCGTAAACGCCGCTCGTCAATGACGTAGCAGGGAGTGTTGACTTTATTTATCCAATCCATCGAACTATTCGCCCGCCTTTATCCAAACATCATAGGAATGAATTTTTCCGTGTATTTGCTCCAGAACTCCATATCGTGACCACCTGTCGTCTCCTCGTAAACGTGATCTACGTTCTCTTTTTCAAGGAAACGATGCATCTGCCGATTGTTTTCCAACAGAAAATCTTCGGTTCCGCAGCACATATAAATCTCGGGCACGGGTTTTCCCTCGCTCTTTATCTTCATGATCAGGGTCTCGGGATTATTCGTGCTCTCAAGCACCTTTGACGGCTCGCCGAAGCACTCTCTGTAATACTCGTAATTCGCAATGGGATCGCCGCAGCCATCCGTCATTTCAGCGACCTTGTGAACTATCAGCGCGGAGGACAGTCCCGCGGCTTTTCCAAAATCCTCGGGATAAAAAAGCGCGGTGTGCAGAGCGCCGAAACCGCCCATAGACAAGCCCATAATATACGTATCCTCCCTGCTTTTTGCAAGCCCGAAAGTATTGCGCACATAGCCAAGCAAATCTTCTCCGAGAAACGAACAAAACCGATGACCCGTAGAGATACCGTCCAACCAGAATGAATTTTCTCCGGAGGGAATAACTATTGCGAAATTATACTTTTCGCAATAGAACTCGGGTACCCAGTTCCCCGCGTCCCCCGTAAAGCCGTGAAGAAGAAAGAGCGTTTTCATTTTTCTGCGGGAATAATCATTTTCCTCCCGCGACGCACCATCTCTTATGTCATTCGGAATAATCATCTGAAAGGTCGTGTACCGCTGCAAGGAATTTGAATAAAACCGTATTGTCAAATTCGACATCTAAGTCACCTTTCTCCTTTTTTTATAAAATCGATAAGCTCTTCAACGTTATCAAAATCGTCATAATCGCCGTTTATCCCATCGCGGTGATAGACCACACCGCTTTTTTCGTTCCTTTCAAGGCAGTCAAGCAGAGCTTCAACACCATAGCGTTTTACAAACAGCGTGAATCCGTATGGCTTTATCTTAGACAAAAGCCCCTTTTTGCAGTCGTTTTCACACAAAAAGCAATTCGATATTCCCTTTTCGCGTGAGCATTTCAGATTTTCGCACCAATCCTTATCGGGACATTCGCCTGAGGCGCAGCCGTTGCATTTCCCGTTTTCGGAGCATAGACAGCAAGCCAGACCGCACCGCGCTATTCCAAGCTCTCTTTTCATTCGGTCACCTCCAAGTTATTCAAGCCGTGCATTTCTTTTATCCCGATATCCACCATTACTTTTAAAAATGCCATATCATCATGATCAGGATTATCGACCCTGAACGTACAGCCGCACACATTCTCAAATACCTTTCCGAAAACTGTCTTTCGCCATCCGCCGCCGCACTTTACCCAATAATATATTTTGTTTTTCCAACATTCGCAGTTATCCTTATAAAATGTGAGATAGTTGTCCTTAAGATAGTTGATAAAGTCCAACGCTATATCGCGGTCGTCCGCCGATAATTCATTGAGAATATAATCTTCGATATTTGGCTCGATCATTGACTTGCGTCTCCCTTCGTAGCGAATTAACAATTCACATTAAACGTTGCCGTTATGTGCCCGTTCTCATCCAAACCGAATTTGATCTCAAACCAAATATCCAACTCTTCGCCGGAGTTTGTGGGGTTATAGGTAGTAAAAGAGGTGTTATCCTCATCCAATTCTATATCGTCTAAACACGATTCATCAAACCCGTCAACAACAAACTTTCGTTCCTCGTCCTCTTCCCACATAGAAAGCTGTCCGTCAAGCCATTCTCCGAAATCCGAAAATGCTTGTTCCTGTGTTTGACCCGGTTTGACCCACGACGGATCGATTCGGGCAAAAGACGCAAGCTCGGTGTATTTTTTTGCGGCAATATTATTTACAATGGATTTGACCAGCCCAGCCGCCTTTGTTTTAAATTCCCATTCCGTCATTTCTCGCCTCACGATTAGTCAACCAAAACAGGATCTCTGTCCTCCTGCCACGGCAGTCCCCACTTATTCAGTTCGTCCATAAACGGATCGGGGTTCATCTCCTCAACGTTGAAAACGCCCGGCTTTTTCCACTCGCCCGTCAGCACCATAGCCGCGCCGATCATTGCGGGCACGCCGGTGGTGTAGGAGATGGCCTGCGAACCGACCTCCTTGTAGCACTCCTGATGATCGCAAATATTGAACAGGTAGTAATTCTTGTCCTTGCCGTCCTTTTTGCCGCGGAAAATGCAGCCGATATTCGTCTTTCCGACAGTACGCGGTCCCAGCGTTGACGGATCAGGCAATACTGCTTTGAGAAATTGCAGCGGAACGATCTCCTTACCCTCAAACATTATCGGCTTTATCGAGGTCATTCCGACGTTTTCAAGGCATTTCAGGTGCGTAAGATAGCTCTGCCCGAACGTCATAAAGAAGCGTATGCGCTTTATGCCCTTGATATTCAGCGCGAGGCTTTCAAGCTCCTCGTGGTGTAGAAGATACATATCCTTTTCGCCGACGTCCTTAAAGTTATAAACGCGCTTTATCTCCATAGGCTCGGTCTCCACCCATTTGCCGTCCTCGATGTAGGAGCCTTTAGCCGATACCTCGCGGATATTTATCTCGGGGTTGAAGTTGGTCGCAAACGGATAGCCGTGGTCGCCGCCGTTGCAGTCAAGAATATCAATGTAATTTATCTCGTCGAACTCGTGCTTTTGTGCATACGCCGAGAATACGCCCGTTACTCCCGGGTCAAAGCCGCAGCCTAAAATAGCGGTGATACCCGCCTTTTCAAAGCGCTCACGGTACGCCCACTGCCACGAATACTCAAACTTCGCGGTGTCCTCGGGCTCGTAATTCGCGGTGTCAAGATAGTCTACCTTGCACTCCAGACAAGCGTCCATGATATGCAGATCCTGATACGGCAGCGCAACGTTGATGACAATCTCGGGCTGATAGCTCTTGATAAGCGCAACAAGCTCGGAAACGTTGTCCGCGTCTACCTGTGCGGTCGAGATGACCGTCTTTGTAGTCGGCTGCAATTTCTCCTTGAACGCGTCGCACTTGGATTTAGTGCGGCTCGCTATCATAATTTCGGTGAAAACCTCGCTGTTCTGGCAGCATTTCGCAATAACGACGCTTGCCACACCGCCTGCGCCTATAATTAATGCTTTGCTCATTCCTTTTCCTCCCCGTCGATCTCCTCAAAATCTACGTCGTGCTCGGGCACTACCGCATAGAACACCAGCTCGTCCTGTCCCGAATTGTGCAGCGTATGCTCGCTGCCGATAGGGCAGTATGAACACAATCCCGAACGCAGCTCCTCCTCAACGCCGTCGCATGTCATAACGCCGCTGCCCGTGATAACGAAAATAATCTCCGAGCTTGTGGTGTGCCTGTGCAGACCTATCGACGCGCCCGGGCGAAGAGTTACCTTCATAATACGGTTTACGTCATCGGTATACATTGCCATACGCGTGTTTTTCTCGCCGCCGCGAAAGTTCTCAATCGTCGAATGAACAATCTTGTCAAAATCAATAAGCATAATACAAACCCCTTTCAAATCAAAGCCAAAGCTATATTACAGCGCACACCGCGCAGATAACCGTATCAAACCCCGCTGCCGCCGATTCCAGGCGCGTAGAGTGAAAAAATAAGAAACGCTAAGAAGGCGACTGCGAAAACTCTTGTTGCAACTTTATAACAGTCGGAAATTTGCTTTTGGGTTTCATAAAGTTATAAATGCCCAACGTAAAAAACGCCAATACATTATAAATAATCTAAAACTAAAAGGTCAGCCAAACAGAACAGCGCCGCCGCAATCAGAAAAATCATTGCCGCCTTAGCCGCACCGCCCGACTCCACCCCGAGCTTCAGCAGCACAATTATTGCAGCGAACGCTACAATGGACGCTGCGCCCGCGGCAATGCGGAATATGTACATCGTACGGTAATTCGCGTTCAGGTACTTTTCGGTGCTCACGCTCTCATCAAGCGATAAAAGATTGCGATTAAGCTCACCAAGCTTATATTTTGAGTCGGAATCAAACTTGCTGACCTCGCACATAATCGTTACTGTGTTCTTCGACAATCCGTACTCGTCAAAATTTTTTTATACCACGACGAGCTTGCCTTTATAAGCAATGGTATTGCTCCATCCTCGGCGGCGGCAAAGTAGAAATGCTCACTGCCGGTCGGTATCAGACCGTTCAGTCTGTGCTCCATCTCGTAGACCTCCATTGCCAGATATACAGATACCTCGCATCGCGCACCCGCCTCCGCGGAACTCGAAAGCTGTGACATACCGCTCTTTGACAACCCCGCAATACCGGTGATAAGATTGTACAATGTCCACCCTGCAAACACCACCGCCGTTATGATTAACGCAACCGTTTTTTTCATTTTTCCGCCGCCGTTTCTCTCAAAACATTACGCACATTCTGCGGAAGCGCAAAGCAGCCGCTGTGGACAAATCTGTTATAGTATCCGGTTTTCAAGCCCTGCGCCAGCCACCATTCCGCGTTCTGATCATTTACGGGATGAAATTTCTTCGACGCAAACCCGAACAGCCAGTGTCCGCTCGGATATGTCGGGATATGCGCCTGATATACAAGCGCTATCGGAAAAAAGCTCTTTATTCGGCTGTGAGCACGCTTCATTGCCTTTGCGTATTCGTTGTAGAACGTGCTCTCATGCTGATTGACGAGAATGCCGCACTCGTTGAGCGCCTTGTAGCAGTTGCCGTAGAACTCCTTGGTGAACAAGCCCTCGCCCGGACCGAACGGGTCTGTGCTGTCGACGATTATCAGATCGTACTCATTTTCCGCGCCTCGCACGAATTTCAAGCCGTCCTCGTAATATAAATGCACTCTCGGGTCGTCTAGACTGCACGCGGTCTTTTGCAGATACTCGCGGCATACCTCCACAACGCGCCTGTCGATCTCCACCATATCTATATGCTCAATATTTTTGAACCTGCAAAGTTCGCGGACCGCGCCGCCGTCGCCGCCGCCGATAACGAGCACTTTTTTTATATCGGGATTTACCGATAGCGGAACGTGCGTTATCATCTCATGATAGATGTACTCGTCCTTTTCGGTAAGCATAAGATAACCGTCAAGCACGAGCATACGCCCGAATTCCTCGCTCTCAAGTACGTCGATCTTCTGAAACTCGCTCTGCTCCGAGAACAAGTGCCGCTTTATCTTTATCGAAAACCTCACGCTGTCGGTGTGATTTTCGGTGAACCATAGCTCCATTATTTCGCCGCCTTTTTCATATCATTATGATAAAATTCATACGCCGTCTTACAGAGAACCGCGCCCTCGGTTTCCCAAAACTCGATGTTGGTTTCCCTAAGAATATCCTCATCATCCTCGGTGAGATATTCAAAAATATCCGAGTAATATTTCAGCCTGCTGTCCGTTCTGAATTTCTCAAAAACGTTCATATATGTATTGTGAAGCAACTCGAGAAGCTTTTTGCAGCCAATACGCTGAATTCCGCGCATGGCATACCAATAGCACTCGTAACCCCAATTAGTGAAAAACTGCTCGAACCCGCCGTTGTTTATGTCAATGACCAACTTCCACAGCGCGGCGATCTCTTGCTCGTCGGGATCAAGCATTTTCCAGTCGCCATTGCAGTTATATTCGAGCTTCTTGCAAAATTCTATTGAGTAGTCGTCCCAAAGCTTGTCGTAGTCATTCTCCATTTTTTCCTCACTTCCTAGGCGGTCGCGTAAGATAGCCGGTCTTAACGAAAGCCTTGACGAGCCACATCGGCAGCCTGTGCGCGTTATACATCACCCATACCGACACCGCCACAAACGCCGCCCACACCGCCGCGAACATGCCGAAAATTATAGACACGGTTCGCTTGTCCTCCGCGTCGTCGCGTTCGCAGTCCTCAAGCGCCAGCAGCACTTTATCATAATACTTGATACTTATAACCTTTTCCTTAGCGGTTATGACCGAAAGCCGCTCGCCGCCTTTCAGCGCGTATATACCGTCAAGATCGCACAGCGACGCCCAGGCCTTGTATTCCTCTCCCGAAAGGGTCAGCACTATGCTGTCCTCCTTGCGGTAAGAACCCTCGTAAACAAGCTCGGCTTGTACATAGTCGCGCTTGTTCAGCCCAAGATTTATCACGAATATCCACATTCCGACTATGTACGCCAATATCAGCGCCCAGATAAATATAAATTCGCCGGGGCTGCGGACGTTGCCGTTGAACAGCCGCGAACGCTTGTTATATTCGCGCATTTTCCGCTTGTAATTACGCTTTTGGGTGCGTGAGGAATTTTTTCTCCCCATACTCGACGACCTCCGAACGCTCAACATTCATATCCCGCATACCGTTGGCAGTTCTCACCGTTTGTCCGTTAGGGGAACGTCACCGCTTTCTATTAGTTATTTTATAAACAGTGCCGCCGGCAACGCACACAAGACCGAAAATCAAAAACGGTATTCCGAGGTGCGGCAGTCCCCGTATCAAACAATAGACCGCGGCGATAATAACACCTATCCCGCCCGCTAACATCTTCTCAAAAAATCTTTTGATGAATCACGACCAAAAGTTATTCATACGTTCCTCCACAAATTATTTAACGACCATAAGGCTTTCCACGTTCATATCGCGACAGCCTGTAAGACTGCACCCCTTTTCCTTTGCGTAGGCTATGTAATCGAGAATATCCTTTGTAATCCGCTCTCCCGGGGCTAAAATAGGAATACCCGGCGGATAGCACATCACAAACTCCGCAGCTATGCGCCCCGCCGTTTCCGCTATCGGCAGCGGAACGTTCTCCGCATAGAAAGCCGTCTGCGGAGGGAGCACAACGTTCGGGTTAATATATTCGTGGTCGTACAGCCCCACGGGAGAACGTCCGTACAGCCGCTTTATCTCCGAGAGCGCCGACACCAGCCGCTCAATTTCAAGCGCCCTGTCGCCGCCTGTGATTATCGCGAGAATGTTGCCGATATCGCCGAATTCTATCTGAATATCGTACTCGTCGCGGAGCAGATCGTACACTTCTATCCCCGCCAAGCCCATAGCGCGCGTATGCACCGAGAGCTTGGTCTTGTCAAACGCGAAGAAATCCCGTCCGTTGCAAAGCTCCTCGCCGAACGCGTAATAGCCGCCGAGAGCGTTTATCTCCTTGCGCGCGTATTCGGCGAACTCCACGGTTTTCGCGTAAAATTCCCGACCGTGCAGCGCGAGGTTCTGCCGCGCTAAGTCGAGCGATACCATTAACAGATAGCTTGCCGAGGTGGTTTGCGTAAGGTTTATGACCTGGCGGACATAATCAGCATTCACGCCTTTCCCCATTAGCAGCATAGCGCTCTGCGTGAGCGAGCCGCCCGTCTTGTGAACGGACACCGCCGCCATATCCGCGCCCACCGCCATTCCGTTCTCGGGCAAGCCATCGCCGAAATAGAAATGCGTTCCGTGAGCCTCATCGCACAGCACCATAAGCCCGTGCTTATGCGCGATCTCGACGATACGCCTCAAATCCGAACATATACCGTAATAGGTGGGATTATTCACCAGAACCGCCTTAGCGTCAGGGTTTTCAAGAATTGCCTGCTCAACCTCGCCCGCAGTCATTCCAAGCGGTATTCCAAGCTTCTTATTTATCCCCGGGTTAACGTAAACGGGCACAGCTCCGCACACCACAAGCGCGTTGATAGCGCTGCGGTGAACGTTCCTAGGAAGGATTATCTTCTCGCCCGACTTGCACACGCTCATAACCATAGCCTGCACCGCGCCAGTCGCGCCGTTCACGATAAAGAACGCGTTTTCCGCGCTGAAAGCGTCCGCCGCCAGCTCCTGCGCTTCTCTAATAACGGAAACGGGGTGACAGAGGTTATCAAGAGGCTTCATTGAATTCACGTCATTTTTAAGACAGCTCTCGCCAAGAAAGTCGGAGAGCGCTTTATTTCCGCGTCCGCCCTTGTGCCCCGGCACGTCGAACTTCACCACGCGATTGGTCTGATACTCGTTCATCGCGTCCAGCAAAGGGGAGCTGTTTTGATCAAATCTGTATGTTCTCATTGTCAGTAAATGTTCATACCGCTGAAAATTTCTATCATTTCGCGGCGCAAATTGTTTGTTATCGCAAGGCGCTCCTGAGGATGGATCTCGTACACATCCGTTTTAAAAAGATAATTCTGGAGCTCTATCTCCTTGATAAGCATTTTTGTATGGAAAATATTAGATTGGTAAACATTTACGTCCATTGCGTCATATTTGGTAAGAGTTTCAGGATTGATAAACTCCTGTATCGAGGACATATGATTGTCCATAAAGCATTTTTTGCCCTCCACGTCGCGGGTAAAGCCGCGCACGCGGTAGTCTATAATTATAATATCGGAGTCAAAGCTGCCGATAAGAAAATCCAGAGTTTGCAGCGGAGATATCTCCCCGCAGGTCGCAACGTCAATATCTACCCGAAAAGTAGAGATAGCTTTGTCGGGGTGGTATTCCGGAAACGTATGCACAGTTATGTGGCTCTTGTCGAGATGCGCATTCACCGAACAGCCTGCCGACTGAAAGTAGTTCAAGCCTTTGTTGCAGGATCCGTCAATATGCTCGGGGTCGATATTGCCCTCCGCGAACATCACATTGACAGACGCGCCCTGCGGCTCGTAATCCTGCTTGGAAATATTGAGAACCGTAGCGCCTATCCTCTCGGTAACGGCGCAGAGAATACCCGTAAGTCGTTCGGAGTTGTACTGCTCGTCGATATACGCGATATAGTCCTTCTGTTCCCTCTCACTTTTTGCATAGCACACGTCGTAAATATTGAAGCTAAGCGTTTTTGTGAGGTTGTTAAAGCCATACAAAGCCAGCTTTTTTTCCAACCCTAACATCATTCCCTTCATACTCTGCGGGCGATCTTTTCCCGAACGTTTTCCCCGCAAATTTATTGACCGCGGGCGCATTGTAAAAGCCTTAACTTTGCGCACAATTGCAGTTATAGTAATTATATCATATTGTGTGAAAAATAGCAAGAGCTTTTGGAAAATAATTTTAGTGACAGTGACAAAAAAGGCGGCACAATAATGCCGCAAGGTATATAAATTATTGGTTGACTGCCCTTCATCATATAACAAAGAGCAGTCAACCTAACGAAAAAAGCAAACCCGCTGCTGCGCTATATGATTTATACCATCACTTCCAATTAAGGGCTATCCCCTCATAGACCGCCGCTACCGCGATTATAACAGCGTAACCCAAAAATGCCGGCACATAGTTTCGCAGCGGCGACCTGTCCCGATATGCCATACCGCCCTTGGACAAGCGCAGCAGCGTCTGTGAAAAGCTTGCCGACGTCGCCGCTGCGAATGTTACCGCACATATCCCCGCCGCCGCGGACGGCAGCAGCACTCCAGTTCCAGCAGCAGCGACGCGCAGGCTCATTCCCATAGCATAACACAAAGGCAGCACCCACACCAGCCAATCCCCCAGTGCGAAAAAACCAAGTATCAATTCAGCTATAAGAAAAACCGCGCCCGTAATCATGGCGCGCAGAAAAAGCTCGCCCACCGTTCCGACAAGTGATTGCGATATCATCTCAAGCGCAGTGGGATCGGATTTTTCCGTGAACATGATAACCGCGCCCGAGACCGCACCGCACACCGCAGTCACCCCCATAAGTATCCGTGTTCCGCTGCGGCGTATCTCGGGAGCGCGGACGTGCGTATAAACCAACTGCTCGTCCTGCTTGTCCGTCTCGGATTCGTCAAGTACTTCGGGAACATCGGATATCTCATCCGTTTCAATCTCCTCGGGTTCGCCGGCCATTATCTGAAGCTCCTCGTAATCCCTAGGCAATGCTCCTTTGTTATGCGATGCGCTGACAATATTCTCCATTTGAACAACTCCTTTGCTTTTTAAAAAATATATGTTCGGCAATCGTATAAAATAACTAAAAAATATTGACAAAATCCGAAATTTGTGTTAAATTAGTATTATGGGTTTTATATGTTGAGAAGAGGGGAAAAATGAAATATGATGTAATAATCGTCGGCGCGGGACCCGCCGGTATATTTACCGCAATTGAGCTGCTCCGCTGCGGTACCAAGAAAAAAATACTGATAATCGAAAAGGGGGAGCCCGTGGAAAAACGGCACTGCCCGAAATCACAGACCAAGACCTGTATGAACTGCAAGCCTCACTGCCATATAACAACAGGTTTTTCCGGAGCGGGAGCGTTTTCGGACGGCAAGCTTTCGTTGTCCTGCGAGGTGGGCGGAACTCTGCCCGAGCTTATCGGGGAGCAAAAGGCGCAGGAGCTTATCGACTACACCGACAAGATATATCTCGAATTCGGCGCCGACGAGCGCGTTGAAGGCGTTTCCGACCCCGACAAGATACGCGAGATACGCAAAAAGGCTATCAACGCCAATCTCAAGCTGGTTGACTGCCCTATCCGTCATCTGGGCACGGAAATGGCTCAGAAGCTATACGCGCGCATCGAAAAATATTTGCTCGACAGCGGAGTTGATATAATGTTCGGGACTACCTGCGACGACATTATCGTCGAGAACGGACAGTGTTGCACGGGCGTGGTCTGCTCGGGTGAGCCTATCTACGGTCTCGACGTCGTTATCGCAACCGGAAGAAAGGGCGCCGACTGGCTGGAAAAGATATGCGTGGCTCACGGTATCGAGCACCGTTCGGGCACTGTGGATATCGGCGTGCGCGTCGAAGTGCGCAACGAGGTCATGGAGGAGGTCAACGAGGTACTTTATGAGAGCAAGCTTATCGGCTATCCCGCGCCGTTCCGCAACAAGGTGCGGACATTCTGTCAGAATCCCGGCGGCTTTGTCGCGCAGGAGAACTACGACGACGGGCTCGCCGTGGTGAATGGTCACTCATACAAGAACCTCAAAAGCGACAACACAAATTTGGCAATACTCTGCTCACACAATTTCAGCGTACCGTTCAATCAGCCGATAGAATACGCGAAAAAGGTCGGCGAGCTCGCGAATATGCTCGGCAACGGTCATATCCTCGTGCAGCGCTACGGCGATATTCTCGACGGCAAGCGCACATGGGAAAAGGAGCTGTCGTTTTCCAATGTCAAGCCGACGCTTCCGGACGCGGTTGCGGGCGACATTACGGCGGCTATACCCTACCGCACTATGACGAATATCATCAACTTTATCAAAGCGGTCGACAACGTAGTTCCCGGGTTTGCGAGTCATGAAACACTGCTGTATTCGCCCGAGCTGAAATTCTACTCCAACCGCGTGACGATGGACAAACACCTGAAAACAAATATCAAGGGACTGCACTGTCTGGGGGATTCAAGCGGCTGGACGCGCGGGCTGATGATGGCGTCGATAATGGGAGTGCTTATGGGAAGAGAGCTGTATCATTACGAATTTTCGCAGCGGGTTCATATGGGTGATAGGGCATATTGATATTTTAAACCAGAATTTAGCACAGTAACCTTGAGGGATAAGAAACAGGAATTCCAAAGGGACAAGTTCCTTTGGCGAAATGCAGGAGCAAAGTCCCTTAACGCTTTGGGAACTTGGCGTTACGCGCGGAGAGTGGCTACTTAGCTAAGCGATAATTTACCATCAAGACAGGAGGTCACATGGAACTTCCATTTCAAATATCCGAGATACTCGAACGTCTCGAACGCTCGGGCTATGACGCGTTTGTTGTCGGAGGGTGCGTCCGCGACGCGCTTATGGGAAATCAGCCGCACGACTATGACATAACCACCTCCGCGCTGCCGAACGAGACCGAACGCGTCTTTTCCGACTGCAGTGTTGTCGAAACGGGAATAAAGCACGGCACGGTGACCGTACTGTACAAGGGACAGAGCATTGAGATCACCACGTTTCGCGTTGACGGTGAATATGCCGACGGCAGACACCCTAGCTCCGTTACGTTCTCGCGGAACATCAAGGACGACCTTTCGCGCCGCGATTTCACCATGAACGGTATCGCGTACAATCCCAAAATCGGCTTGATTGATCCGTTTGACGGGGAAAACGATATAAAATCACGCACTATCCGCTGTATCGGCGAGCCTGAGCTCCGCTTTTCCGAGGACGCTCTGCGCATACTCCGCGCTCTTCGGTTCTCGTCCGTGCTCGGATTTACCATAGAGGAACGCACCGCCGAAACGATAGCGTCACACAAGAGCGACCTGCACAAGGTCTCCGCTGAGCGTATCTTTTCGGAGCTGAAACGGCTGTTATGCGGTATGGATATCAAACACGTAATGCTTGAGTACCCTAAGGTATTCGCCGAGATACTGCCGCCGCTTGAAGAGCAGGTGGGTTATGATCAGGGTTCGCGCTATCACGACAGCACACTGTACGAGCACACCGTGCGCGCTGTCGAAGTCGTTCCCGCCGAACCCGCGTTACGGCTGGCAATGCTGTTTCACGATATGGGAAAGCCGCGTTGCCGTACCGTCGGCGAGGACGGCGAGTGTCACTACTACGGACACGCAGGAATAAGCGCAGAGCTCGCGGACGAGTTTCTGCGAATGTTAAAATGCGACAACGTCCTGCGCGAAAGGGTGTGCGCTGTCATCAAATATCACGACACGCCCGCCGACCCGTCTAGGCGCATTGTAAAGCGGCGCCTTTCACAGTACGGTGCGGATTTGTTCCGCGATATCATGTACGCGCAGATCGCCGACGGGACAGCACAGTCGGAGCTTGGCAAAACGCGCGCCGAAAACGCCCGCAAGTGCCTTGAAACCGCAGAGGATATAATCGCCGCGCAGCCCTGCCTTACATTAAAGGAGCTTGCCGTTTCGGGAAAAGACCTTCGCGGCATCGTTCCGCCGTCGCCGCTTATGGGCAAAATATTGTCGGAGCTGCTCGGAGAGGTAATCGAGGAAACCCTTCCGAACGAAAAAAACGTGCTGCTCAAAAGGGTAAAAGAACTGCTGAACGCTAAAAATATACAGATTTAAATAAAAAACTCTCCTGACAAAATCCGCTTGTTTGCATATAATGTAGCAGGCGAATTTCGCCAAATAAAATTAGGAGAGATTTTTTATGACCATTATATATATTAAATCGTTTACACAGGCGCATAAAGCAATGTCGTTCCTGCAAAAGCACGGGATACGCTGCATTGTAGAGCGCAGCTTTGACAACAGGGCGGGCTGCGGATTTGCGCTCAAGGTAACTGACCAGAACGCGTCACGGGCGGAGGTTTGCGCTCTGCTCGGCTCAATAGGTGTAAGCTGTGATCTATCTCGATAACGCGGCGACGACCTTCCCCAAGCCGCAGTCGGTGTATCGGAAATGGGCTCACGCCATGAGCGCTTACGGCGCAAACCCGGGGCGCTCGGGACACGCGTTTTCGCAGAACACCGCCGAGGCTGTTTACCAAAGCCGCGAAAAATGCGCCGAGCTTTTCGGAGCGGAACCCGAAAACACAATATTCACGCTAAACTGCACACACGCACTGAACTTCGCGATAAAGGGCGTTGCGCGGAACGGCTGTCATTTCGTTACGAGCGATATGGAGCACAACGCCTCTATTCGTCCCGTTTACGCGGCGGTGAAGTCGTACGGCGGCTCGTGTACCATGTTCGAGGCGGTCGAGGACGAAGAGCAGACCGTTTACAACGCCGAGCGCGCTATCCGTCCGAATACCGCCGCGCTTGTCTGCACCGCCGCAAGCAACGTCATAGGACTGCGGACTCCGCTCCGCGAGCTTGCCGCGCTCTGCCGCCGCAAGAAGATATGCTTTATCGTGGACGCGGCACAGGGTGCGGGAACGCTCCCTATAACGCTTAAAGACGGCGCGAATATCATCTGCGCGGCTGGTCACAAAGGACTGTACGGTCCCATGGGCACGGGACTGATGATAATGGACGGCACTTATCCGCTGAAAACTATAATCGAGGGCGGCACGGGCAGTGCCTCTGAAAGCATTACGCAGCCCGATTTTACTCCAGACCGCTTTGAGAGCGGAACAATCAACACCGCGGGAGTTATCGCGCTTGGCGAGGGCGTGGATTTCGTGAACAGGCTAACTCCCGAAAAGATACTCGCTCACGAGCTCGCGCTCTGCCGCCGTTTCTGCGCGGGCGCGGAGAAGATTCGCGGAGTGCGGCTGTACAATATCATTACTCAGATGAATTCCGATCTGTACGCTCCCGTGGTCTCGTTTAACATCGGGGATATCCCGTCAACCGAAGGCGCGGCAATGCTGAGCTCCAGAGGCTTTTATATGCGCGGCGGACTGCATTGCGCACCGCTCGCCCACAAAAAGATAGGCACAATAAACAGCGGCACGATACGGTTTTCACCCTCCGCGTTCAACACCGAGCGCGAGGTGGATATGCTGCTGAAAGCATTGGAAAAGATTGCGTTAAAATAACGTAAGACCGCCCCCGCGCTATGCGGAGGCGGTCGTTTTTTATACCTGTAATTTTTTCCACATTTTGGCAATTTTCTTAGCGCTCGGGTCGGTGTTGACGCGTCTGTAATCGCCGTCCGAATATATTTCGACGAGCGCGTGCTCCGAGGTCATGGCATAAAGCGTCCGCTGTCCCGCGTCATACGCTCTGTGATCCTCCTTGATTTTGGCGTCCTCGGGAATTTGATCCGCGAGAACGGCTATTTCCCGGAGCTTTTCAACATCGTCGAACTTTCCGACAGGGTCTCCCAGCAGGTCGTTGAAGTGCCTGTATTCCAGAACCTTTACGAATTCCTCTCCCAAAACGGGGTCGATATCGGTAAGGTCGAACTTGTAAATATTGCCATCAAGATCGACGAACGCTCCCCCATTCTGATAGCCCCAAGCATAATTGCAATAATTCTCAACCAACACTATATCAGGCTTTGCCGACTTTGGTTCGGCGGTCTCCTGCCACACGATATTCTCCTCGCGCGCTATTCCCTCGGCTATCAGCTCGTCGAGCCTGTCGTGCACAAAGACCCCGTCAATCTCAAAGGTGTAATAGTAGTTTCCCCTGACAGCGACAACGACAGGTCCGCCCTCCTCCATAGGATGGTCGTAAAGGATACCACAGGCGGCAGTCCACGACTTGTTCACGCGGGTGTTTCTGACGACAAGCTCGCTGTAAGAGAAAGCGCCGACTCTGTCGTCATCGTCAAAAACGATGGGTTCGGTGTTCTCTATCTCTGTGAGCAGCTCCCAGATCTTTCGCGCCGCATCCTCGGTGAGTGTGCCGCTGTATTTGGTAGTGGTCAGTGTCTCGCGCTCAAAGAGCTCTGCCTTTCCCGAAAATTCGCAGTCCTCAAATCTTGTATTGGTGAGCTTTTCCTTTTCGCGAGGCTCTATGATGTCATCACCGAGCTTTACTTTTTCGGCAAGCCCATCGAGCAGCAGCTCGAATACTCCAAGGAAATCCTCGTAACAAACGTGATCCATATCGCTGTTTTCAATGCCCTCGATAATAACGACGGGCGTATCCGTAACTACGTCGGGACCGTTGGAAAAGGTCTCGGAGACATAGCCCGCGCGGACAGTATATTCCTTATCGTCGAGCGCGCTTTTCATTATAAGCTCGTCGGTCGGCAGGAAATTCGTTTCGCGCGACGCTCCCTCGAACAAACCGTCAAAGCGAATTGGCTCCGACACGTGCTCGGCGACCCAAAGAAAATTCCACAGCTCGATAATGATATTGAGGTTTTCGATATTGACTATCTCGCCCTCCGTGCTCTTTACGCTGAATTGATATTCATCCCAGCGGTTATTCTCGGTGAGCCGCATTACCGACGGAGCATTATCAACGCCGCCCGCGGACGGTTTTCCCGATGACGATACCGATGATACCCCCAGCAATGCCGAACTGTCATCGGAGGATATCTCTGCACCGCCCGCGCCGGCGGTCGCCATACCGCCGTCATCGAAAACCAGATCGCTGTCAGTGCCGCCGCTTTTCGTACAGCCCGTAAGCATAAGTACTGCTAATAATACCGAAAATATTTTTTCATAATAAGACCTCTTTTTGAAGAAATTTTTTCCTATACCTATAATGCCAAACAAATTGCAAAACGATGTCACTTTTTCAAAAAAATTTTCGGGAACCTTTCGGCTCCCGAAAATTTACCATATGCGCTTAGTCGACTGATGTCGTTTTTTAACCTAAAGCCGACTTTCCACGGGGGTGTTCAGAATTTCGGTAATGGTCTCGTATATCTTGTAATGCCCCGCGCTGCTCGGATGGATATCAAGTCTGGCGATATTGGTATACCCCGCCTCGTGCCCCTTGAACACCTCGTAAATATCCGCGGCAAAAATATTTCCGCCCGCGAGCGACTTGATCCCGCCGTTCAGCTCGGCGAGCTTTTCCTCGGCGGCTTCGGCAGCGGCGGCAAGCAGGACGTTCCCCGCAAACGGGTCATAAACCGTAAGCAGAATCACTCTCGTGTCAGGATTGAGCGACGATATCTTTTCCGTAATCCTTCGGATATTACCGATAGTTCCGTCAACGTCGACCTCACGTGCCGCGGTCAGCGCGGACTGCAAAATACCGTTTGAATATTCCGAAATATTCCCCGCCGAAATATCGCCCTCAAGTATCGACAAAAAGAAATCCGTATCGGTGAGAGCCTGCATTTTTATTGCGTCGAGCATGGGCTTTAAAAAATCGTTTCCGCCGATTGAGATTATGACGTTGTCAGCGTCCGAGACAGAGCGAACGAGCGGATCGTTTTTATCGGAAAACGCGGCAAGCAACTCATCGGATCTTCTGCCGTCAACCGCATAATTTTCGTACTCTTCGCTCTCCGCTCCTAAAAGATTTCCAAAGCTGTCAAGCGCACTGTAATTGTTGCCCGAGACGTACTCGGAAAGTCCGTAGCCCGAGGCAATAGAGTCGCCTATAACCGTTATGCTGCTGTATTTTTTTGACGGCAAATTTCCCGATATCGCAGTCAGAAAAATCGCCGCGCCAATCAATATTTTTTTCAAATTTATTCTCCTTTTCAAAAAGCTTTACGGAAATATTTTTACCGCAGCAGTCTCTTTTATCCAAAAAAGAGCATTTAAGCTTATCCGTGAAAATTATGTTATTTCTCCATAAATTTCCTGTTTTTTCAGGTAAATTTATAAATATTGACTATTGAAATTGATAGGTTTTTATGGTATAATTTCTATGGTAGTAAAATACCTCGTGGAAAATGTAAAACTTTTGGAGAGGTTGGCAATGCCCTGAGTTTTCTGTGTATCTCTGACCTCTGGCTTTTGATGTAGGAGGATTACGTATATGAATAACGTAGAACTGGCAAAAAAGGTTGAGGGATATCTCAAGGGAAGCGCGGCAAAGGCTAAGAAATTTGAGGATTTGGTTGCAGTTTCTATCTCCCTGCTCTCCGAAAACAACGAGGATATGTTCGTCGCTGTAAGAGAGGGTAAAATTCTGGTTGATCATTATGCTTACAATGATAACAACTGTGCGGTCGAGGCTTCCGCGGAAATTATCGACAAGATGTTCTCGGGCGAACTTTCGTTCGATGAGGCGCTCGCTAACGGTTCGGTTCAGGTAAAGAGCGGCGAACCCGCAAAGCTTAAAGCGCTTGAGTGTCTCGTTCCGTCCAAGAAGTCCGTAAAACCCGCGGCTAAGACTTCCGCAAAGGCTGCAGACAAAAAGGTTCTCGCGGCTAAGCCCGCCGAAAAGAAAGCAGTTCCCGCACCTGCTGCCAAGCCCGTTGAGAAAAATGACGCTCCTGCGGCAAAGGCTCCCGAAAAGAAACCTGCTACCGCTAAGGGCAAAGGTAAGAGAAAGTAAGCGAATTCTTCATATTAAGTAAAAAATCAAAACACAGTAGCTTTTTTCGCTGCTGTGTTTGTGCTTTTTGATTTAAGAGACAGCTTTTGCAGAAATTTTTCGGAAAGAGTTTTCCGAATTTTTTCACAATATACCCTTGACAAACATAGAAAAAGATGGTAAAATAATAATATAATGCGGATATAGTTTATCGGTAAAACATTAGCTTCCCAAGCTGAGGTGGTGGGTTCGACTCCCATTATCCGCTCCAGTTTAACAAAAAAGTCTCGGCTTTGCCGAGACTTTTTTGTTAAAGGCAATGGCGCTTGCCTGCGCATTTTTTTCGTTTCGCATAACGGAGCGCTTAACCGCACTTGTCATACCGCTCATCCCAGCTTTATCTTGATGTAGTTGACGATAATATCCACGCACTTGTCAAAGCCGAGATCGCCGCTGTTAAGGCACAGATCGTAATTCCGCGCGTCGATCCACTCTCTGCCCGTATGCGCCTTGTAGTAAGCCGCGCGCTCCTTGTCGATAACGGCGATCTTTTTCAGCGCCTCCTTGCGGTCGGTGATACCCTTGACCTCGGCGACGTTCTTTATACAGTTCTCCTCGTCCGCGTAGACGAACACGCGGATAACGTCGGCGCGTCCGCTAAGCACGAAATCCGCGCACCGTCCCACGATAATGCAGGACTTCTCGTCCGCGAGCTTCTTCATCACCATAGCCTGATAATTAAACAAATTCTCCTCTGACGTGAACGACTTCTTGTCGGGCGATATCACGCCGCCCTTGTACACGCCCGTTTTCCCGAAAACGCCCGCCTTTGTCTTTTCGTCCGTCTGCCCGAAAAGAGCCTCGTTGATGCCGCTCTCCTCGGAGGCAAGCTTTATCAGGTCCTTATCGTAAAACTCGATACCCAGCTTTTCGGACAGCATTTGTCCTATCGTTCTTCCGCCGCTGCCGTAGCCGCGCGCAATTGTAATAATAACCTTATTGTCCATAATTACCCCTTATTCAAAAGGCAACAGCCCGCACCACTCACTTCGTTCGCTCCGTCGTCATCGGCGCTTGCGCCTTTTATCCATGCAACTCTATAACGCTGACAATAATTACTCGCCCAGATAAGCCTTCTTGACCTGCTCATTATCCATAAGCTCGTGCGCATCACCCGACAGCGCGATATTGCCCGTTTCGAGTACATACGCCCTGTTCGCAATTGACAGCGCTTTTTTCGCGTTCTGTTCGACCAGCAGCACCGTAGTTCCCGACTTGTTGATTTCCTGAATAATATCAAAGATCTCGCTTACATACAGCGGGGAAAGTCCCATCGACGGTTCGTCCATAAGGATTATCGACGGTTTGGACATAAGCGCTCTGCCCATTGCGAGCATCTGCTGCTCGCCGCCCGAAAGCGTTCCCGCCAACTGATTTTGCCGCTCCTTTAACCTCGGGAAACGCTCATAAACGTGCTCTATGCTCTCGTTTATCTCCGCCTTATCCTTGCGGGTATACGCGCCTAGCATGAGGTTCTCGTACACTGAAAGCTGCGCGAACACGCGGCGCCCCTCGGGAACATGAGCCATTCCCATTGATACTATCTTATGCGCGGGAGTTTTGGTTAACTCCTTGCCGTTGAACCTGATAGACCCGTGCTTTGCGGCAACAAGACCCGTTATCGTGTGCAGAATAGTGGTTTTGCCCGCGCCGTTCGCACCGATAAGCGCAATTACCTCGCCCTGCTCGACGTTAAAGGAAATACCCTTGATAGCGTTGATAGCGCCGTAGTATACCTCCAGCTTTTCAATTTCCAACATTGACATATACAGCGCCCCCTTAATCGCCCAGATAGGCGGTGATGACCTTCGGGTCGTTGAGCACCGCCGAAGTCTTGCCCTGAGCAAGCTCCTGACCGAAGTTCAGCACGGTGAGCTCCTCGCAGATACCTGCGACAAGTTTCATATCGTGCTCTATCAGTAAGATAGTCATATCAAATTTTTCCCGTACAAAGCGGATAGTATCCATAAGCTCCGCGGTCTCGTTCGGGTTCATGCCCGCCGCGGGTTCGTCGAGCAGAAGCAGCTTCGGATCGGTTGCGAGCGCTCTCGCTATCTCCAGCTTTCTCTGCTTTCCGTAGGGCAGGTTAGCCGAGAACTGATCCTTTTCGCCGTCCAGATCGAACACCTTGAGCAGCTCCACCGCCTTTTCGTTCATTTGCTTTTCTTCCTTAAAATAACGCGGCAGACGGAGGATACCCTCAATAGTTGTGTACTTGGTCTGATTCTGCATTCCCACCTTAACGTTATCGAGAACGCTCATAGCCTTGAACAGGCGGATATTCTGGAACGTTCGCGCAATGCCACTCTTGTTTATCTCTACGGGTGGCTTTCCCGTGATGTTCGCGCCGTTGAGGAATATACCGCCCGAAGTGGGTTTATACACACCCGTCAGCATATTGAACACGGTAGTCTTGCCTGCGCCGTTCGGTCCGATAAGTCCGTAAAGCTGTCCCTTATTGACACGCATATTCAGACCGTCGACCGCGCGAAGTCCGCCGAATTGAATGGAAAGCTCTTTAACTTCCAACATAGGAGTATTTTTCTCGCTCATTTATTCGGCACCTCCCGCTTTCTTTTTCTTGAATATCGCTTTGAACTTCCGAACGGGAGCGGACGCGCCGATACGCTCTCTGAGCTGAATGAAGAACGGCGCGTTGTTAAAGATCATCATACCGATAAGCACGATAGCGTAGATCAGCATACGATAATTTCCGACCTCGCGGAATAGCTCGGGCAGCGCATAGAGTATTATCGTCGCGATTATCGAACCGCGCAGACTGCCAAGTCCGCCGAGCACCACGAAAACGAGTATCAGTATCGAAAGGTTATAATCAAATTTCTTAGCCGCCAACAGAGAAATGGAGTGCGAATAAAGCGCTCCCGCAACGCCCGCGATAGCCGCCGAGATAGTAAACGCCAAAAGTCTGAATTTCGTGACGTTAATACCCACCGACTGTGCAGCAATGTAGTTGTCGCGGACTGCCATACAAGCACGTCCAGACTTGCTGTCGATAAACATCATCAGCGCCGCTAAACAGATCAGCAGCACGATCGTAACTATCCATATATTGGTATCCTGCGGCGCGGACATTCCGATAGGACCGCGCAGCAATTCCTTCGCACCCTCGGAGTTTTCACCAAGCTCGGGAGCCTGTGTAAAGCCGAAATGCAGACCGTTGTTATCCATTACAAGGTAAATATTATTCGCAAGCGACTTCATAATTTCACCGAAACCGAGCGTGACGATAGCCAGATAATCTCCGCGAAGTCTGAGAACGGGGATTCCGATAAGTACGCCGAAAACCGCCGCCATAACACCGCCAAGTACAATCGCGAGCGCAAATCTGAGCCAGTCGGGAACTGCGAGGTTAGGCGAATTCTGTATCACCAACGAGACCGCGCCCGAAACATAAGCTCCCACACACATAAATCCCGCGTGACCCAATGACAGCTCGCCGAGTACTCCGACCGTGAGGTTAAGCGATATTGCCAGGATCACATAAATTCCTATCGGCACGAGCAAGCCCGTGATCTTATTGTTCAGCACTCCCGCCTGCGCAAGTATCGCCATTGCGAAAAACAGCACAGCCGCGCCCACAAAGGTTATAAGGTTATTTTTCGTTTGCTTTCTCATCGTAATCACCTTAAACCTTTTCATTTATCTTCTTGCCCATAATTCCCGTAGGACGAACGACAAGAACCACTATCAACACAAGGAATACGATAGCGTCCGAGAGCTGCGAGCTTATGTAAGCCTTGGACAGCTGTTCGATAACGCCCAGCAGCACGCCGCCTATCATAGCTCCGGGAATGCTGCCGATACCGCCAAATACCGCCGCGACAAACGCCTTGATACCGGGCATTGAACCCGTATACGGAGTTATCTGCGGATAAGTCGAGCACATCAACACCGCCGCTACCGCCGCCAACGCCGAACCGATGGCGAATGTAAGCGTGATAGTACCGTTCACGTTGATACCCATAAGCTGTGCCGCGCCCTTGTCCTCGGCGCAAGCGAGCATTGCCTTGCCGGCCTTGGTCTTGTTGATGAACAGCGTGAGCATCACCATGATAACTATTGATACCACGATAGCAAGGAAAGTTTCCATGGAAATGGTGAGCACGGGCTTCAGATCGCCGTACGGACTGTCAACGGCTGCCGTGAAGAACAGCGGGGCTTTACCCTCAAACACGAGCAGAAACGGAGGAGCGCCCGCCGCGATAGACGTGAATGTTCTGGGGTTCGCCGTCTGTGTAAGCAACGCAATGTTCTGTAAAAGATAGCTCACACCGATAGCCGTGATCAGTACGGCAAGCGGGGGAGCGCCGCGCAGGGGCTTGTACGCCACCTTTTCGATGACGACGCCCAGCACCGTACACACCACGACCGCGATAACTATCGCGAGCCACACGGGGCACCATGTAGTCGCCATAGTGATAAGTGCCGCGTAGCCGCCTACCATTATAATATCGCCGTGCGCGAAATTCAGCATTTTGGCGATACCGTAAACCATGGTATAGCCAAGCGCTATCAGCGCGTAGATCGAGCCCAAGCTCAACCCGTTTACCAGATACGAAACAAAGCTCATCATAGAGCCTTTCTCCTTTCCATAGGGGAATTGATTTTGAGTGCCGCGGGAATTTGTTTTCATAGAAAAATAACGTTCATTCATCACGATTCTATGAAAGCAAATCCCCGAAAACAGGGGATCTGCAATTTGCCCGAAATTATGGCAAAGCCGTACAAGAGCAGAACGCCCTTGTACGGTTTACGAATTAACTTATAATAACGCCGCCGTTATCAGCTGAGCACCTCGTACTCGCCCTTGCCGTCCTTAACAACGATCTTCAGAACCTTGGGCGCCTTCTCGGGCTCGCCGTCGGCAGTCCACTTGGTCTTACCGGTAACGCCGTCGAGCTCGATCTGAGTCATAGCAGCCTTAAGCTTGTCGCAAAGCTCGGTAGAGGAGATAGACGCGTCCTTAACCTCCGCCTGCTCCATAGCCTGCTTTACAGCATATACGCAGTCGTAAGCGTCAGCAGCGAACTGGTTGAGCGGATCGTTCGTGAACTTTTCCTGATATGCCTTTGTGAATGCAGCGGACTTCGCCTCGGGAGAAGAAGCCGCATACGGAGACATTACATAAACGCCGTCAGCGATATCTACCTTGTCGCCGAGAACATCAATAATGCCGTCAAGACCGTCGCCGCCGAATACGGGAATATCAAGCTTGCCCTGTGCCTGCTGAAGAACCAACGCAGCCTCAGTGTAGTAGAAAGGCAGGAACAGCATTTCAGCGCCGCTGTCCGCAATTTTCTGGATCTGAACGGAGAAGTCGGTCTTTGCGTCGGCAGTAAACGCCTGCTTTTCAACGATCTCAAGACCCTTAGTCTTAGCGACCTCCTCAAAACCGGTCACGATACCGGTGGAGTAAGAGTCGGAGCTGTCGTAGATAATACCGATCTTCTTAGCGCTCATATTGTCCGCGATATAGTTAGCCGCAATAGAACCCTGCATAGGATCGGTAAAGCACATACGGAAGCAGTTGTCGCCGGCTGTGATGCAATCTACGGAAGAACCGGACGGAGTGAGCAAAAACATATTGTCCTTAGCAGCCTCCTTGGAAACAGCCTCGCAAGGAGCGGAGGTTACCGTACCGATCAGCAGCTTCATGCCCTTGTCCTTAAGGTCATTGTATGCGTTGATGGACTTCTCCGCATCGTGCTCGTCATCGCCGAACTCGAGCTTCAGGGTAATGCCGTTTACGCCGCCCGCAGCGTTGATCTCGTCAACAGCCAACTGTGCGCCGTTCTTTACAGCGACGCCGTACTGAGCCGCTCCACCGGTGATAGGACCAATACTGCCGATAACAAGTGTTCCGCCCGTACCCGCGGAACCGCTGTCGCCCGCGTTACTGGACTCCTCGCCGTTGGTGTTACAGCCCGCAAAGCCGAGCGTCATAGCCGCTGCCAGAGATACGGCAGCAACACGCTTGAACAAATTCTTCATAACAAATTTCCTTTCTTTTCCATACATAATAAATAATATATCTTCATAGAAAATCACTGCGGGAAAAAATGACCACAATAATTTTCTTTGCAATTTTACTATACCATTTAATTCATAATCTGTCAAGAACAAAATCGTAGCAATCTTACAAACCAAACAAATTTTTTTTGTGCAATTTACACTAAATCCAGCAAAACAACCATATTCCGATAAAGGCCGCGCCACAAAATTACACAAAACGAGTAAAAAAATGCGTCCCGCCAAAAATGCGAAACGCAATTTTCTTTACCTTTAAATCACGTCTTGCAAGAAATTCTCGCAAACTCTGCAAAATCAATTGGTCAGATAAGACTTTACCAATACCTGCAAAAGCTCGTCTCTGTCAATGTGTCGGATAAGACCCCGCGCGTTGTTAAACGTGGTGATATATGTAGGATCCTCCGACAGAATATACCCGACGAGCTGATTTATCGGGTTATAGCCCTTCTGCTTAAGCGCGTCATATACGGTGGTGAGTATCTCCTTCATCTCGCTTTCACGATCCTCATGCACCGAAAACGTCATTGTCTTGTCCAGCATATTTCTCAAATCCTCCTTACTTTTTAATTTGAAAATCCAAAATGCTCGTCACTGTATGCAGGCACAACTTTGCCGCTTTGGCAACACCGACAGCATCGGCTCCCTGCACTATACTCCGATTTTTTGGGATTTTCCTGCGACGGCGGTAAGCCGCTCATAACAAAACACTCTATTACACATGCTAAAAAGTCCAGCTTAATAATAACGAATATTTGTCAAAGCAACATATAACCGCCTGTTAAATTTTGTAAAATTTATACCGCACGGCTTAAGAAAGCACAATGTTCCCCTGCTCTCCTAAACATAATTATACACATTTTTCGCCAAAAAAACAACCATATTTCACAAACAAATGTGAAAATCTATGAATAGCACAAATTATTACGCAATTCTTTGTAGAACTTTTACAAAAAAACACTCCCAAAATCTACATATTTATAAAATTTGCTAAAACACTTGTATATCCGTGAATTTTATGTTATAATTGAATTATGGAAGTACGCGGATAGTTTTTTCGCGTACAGGCGTAAATTTAATTTTCGAGGGGAGTAATTTATTATGGCAGGCGAAGGCGGATTTAAAAGCGCGTTAAATGGTTTTGACAAAAACGAAGTCAACGAGTACATAAGCAATCTTCGCAAAACTATGAAGGAGATGGAGGCGGAAAAGCGGGCTAACGACGAAAAAACCGCAGCA